>SAMEA104315429__coassemble_1504_pt1 | contig 11228 bp, 9 predicted proteins | sample SAMEA104315429__metabat2_high_PE_016 | metagenome-assembled genome bin SAMEA104315429 (sample SAMEA104315429) | gut metagenome | biome: Monkey gut; feature: monkey-associated habitat; material: faeces | place: China | collected 2013 | reverse complement strand
TGATCCGTGAAGAGAAATGGAAAGTCGGCGGCATCTACGGCCCGGCAATCGAGAAAATCTGCGAGGAACTCGAGAAAGCCAAGGCTGTGGCTGAGAACGATACCCAGAAGAAGGAGATCTCCGAACTTCAGGAGTATTACAGGACCGGTGACCTCAAACTTTGGGACAAATACAACATCACTTGGGTAACTGATACGCTCGGCACAGTCGATTTCACGAACGGTTTCGTCGAGGACTACAATGACCCGCTCGGCCGCAAGGCTTATTGGGAGGCTTTGGTCAATGTGAAGGACTCCGCCGCTTCAGCGCGCACCGAACTGCTCAGTGCCAATGCCCAGTGGTTTGAGGACAATGCGCCGATTGATCCGCGTTTCAAGAAAAAGAGTGTCAAGGGTGTGAGTGCCAAGGTGATAGACGCTACCTGTCTCGGCGGCGGATGCTATCCTGCCACCCCTATCGGCATCAATCTTCCTAATGCGGACTGGATCCGCAAGGAATACGGCTCCAAGTCAGTGACCATTGCCAATATCACCCACGCTTATGATGCAGCGGCCAATGAGTCTCCGAAATCAGTGCTTGAGGAGTTCGCTTACTCCGAGGAGGAAAAGGCAATGCAGAAGAAATACGGTTCTTATGATGATGAAATCCACACTGACCTGCACGAATGCCTCGGACACGGCTCAGGACAGTTGCTTCCTGGCGTGTCAGGAACAGCGATGGGCGAGTATGCATCTGCATTGGAAGAGGCAAGGGCTGACCTGTTCGGACTTTACTACATTGCAGACCCTAAGCTGGTGGAACTCGGCATCCTTTCTGACCCTGAGGCTTATAAGGCCCAGTATTCCAACTACATACGCAACGGCCTGATGGTCCAGACGAACCGAATCGAACTTGGCCGCCAGATTACCGAGGCGCATATGCAGAACAGGCAGCTGATCGCTGCATGGTGCTATGAGCAGGGACTTCAGGACAATGTCATCGAGAAGAAAGTGAAGAACGGCAAGACCTATTTTGTGGTCAATGATTTCGAGGCTCTCCGTGCCCTCTTCGGAAAACTTCTCGCTGAAATACAGCGTATCAAGTCAGAGGGTGACTACCAGGCCGGCAAGGAACTGATTCAGAAATATGCGATGGACATTGACCCGGTACTTCACAAGGAGGTAAGGGACAGGTATGCGGCTCTCGGCCAAGCCTTACGGCGGTTTTGTCAATCCTGAGATTGTGCCGGTGGAAAAGGATGGCGTGATCGTGGATTACAAGGTGGAATACCCTGACGACTACCTCGGTCAGATGCTCCAGTACTGCCATAAGTACTCTACATTGTAACCATGCGTTACAGCACATCAGAAGAATATCTCAAAGGATTCAGGACATATCTCCGTGTCGAGCGGAATATGTCCTCGAATTCTTATGAGGCGTATTGCTCGGACGTTCGCGAAATGTTCTCGTCAATATGCAAGGTCAGGGAAGTGCAGGACTTGAGCCCGCTCAGTATAACGAAAGAGGAACTGACCGGCTATGTGGAAAGCCGTGCCAACAGTGACGAACCGGTCTCCAAGCGCACCCAGGCGAGGATATTGAGCTCGTTAAGGTCGTTTTTCGGCTGGCTGGTGATGGAAGGCGAGATCGAGGAAAATCCGTGTGACGGCATCAGTTCACCGAAAATAGGACGGTATCTGCCTTCGGTCCTGTCGGTCGAAGAGGTCGAGGCGATCATGGATTCGGTGGACCTTACCAAATGGAATGGGTTGAGGGACAGGGCGATACTGGAAATGCTGTACGGCTCCGGACTCCGTGTGTCTGAAGCGTCAGCCCTCAAGATTTCTGATGTGTTTCTGGAGGAAGGCTTCGTAAGGGTAGTGGGAAAGGGAAACAAGGAAAGGGTAGTTCCTATGGACGAGCCTGCCGTGACTGCAGTGAACAACTACCTGCCGGTGCGTCCTGAGCCGTCTTCTCCGAAGTTTGCAGATACCCTTTTCCTGAACAAGTCAGGTGCGGCAATCAGCAGAATTTCGGTTTTCAATATGGTGAAGAAACAGGCCATGGCAGCCGGTATCCATAAGGAGATTTCTCCGCATACGTTCCGCCATTCGTTTGCGACCCACCTGATAGAAGGCGGTGCCGACCTGAGGGCAGTCCAGGAAATGTTGGGGCATGAAAGCGTGTTGACTACTGAGATATACACCCACATTGACAGTGAAACCTGGCAAAAGAACATCATCGAACATCATCCGATGAAATAGAAAAATACGTATCTTTGCAGGATTATGATTTATGCGAAAAACATAACGGGAAAACTGCTCGGGACAATGCTTTTCATTGTCCTGGCTGTCGCCTCCTGTACCAAATATGACGAGCCGGTAATAAAAGATGCCGGCACCAGAAGAACAGAGGTGCCTGCCAAATGCAAGGTGCTGCTGCTTTATTCGGCAGGGTTCAACAGCCTGAGCAGCGAACTGGAGGCGGATGTGGAAGACATGGCTTCAGGTTACCTGCCGCTCCGCAATTCCGCTGCCGCATCCGTTCTGGTCTATTCGCGCAGACCTATCAAACCCAGACTATATACCGACTCCGCGCCTTCCTATCTGATCCGACTTTCGAGAGACGCCTATGGCAATGTTTTACGCGATACGCTGAAGACTTGGCCGAAGGAAATGGTTGCGGCTTCCGTAAAGGCTGTCAATGAAGTGCTTACGTCTGTCAAGGAACTTTATCCCAATGCCGATTACGGGATGATTTTCTCTTCGCATGGCACCGGCTGGCTGCCTTCCGGCTACTATTCTTCAGGTAAGATCACCAATATCGCTACGGCATTGTCGCCTTCAGCAGGTCTGAACTATGACTTGGTTCCAGTGCCCTATACGGAGTTTCACGGCGATGACCAGATCAAGGTCAAGAGCATAGGTGCTGACAACATCAATTCCAGCGAAACATATGAAATGAACATCGAGGACTTCGCTGCTGCGATACCGATGAAGTTGGACTATATGATTATCGATGCCTGCCTGATGGGCGGCGTGGAAGTGGCCTATGCGCTGAGAAACAAATGCGACAAGCTGGTATTCTCTCAGGCTGAGGTGCTTGCGGACGGACTCTGCGATTACAACACGGTGGCCAAGAGGCTGTTACTCAGCGGTGAGCCTGACTTGCTGGGAATCTGTTCTGATTCATGGGAGCACTATTCTTCCCAGTCGGTGGAATGGCGCCGCTCTCTGACCATTTCAATGGTTGACTGTACCAGATTGTCACCTCTCGCTGAAGCCTGCAGAAAACTTTTTTCAGAACATCAGTCTGAAATCATGTCCGTGTGGCCGGATGACGTGCAGGGCTATTTCCGTTTCAGCAAACACTGGTTCTACGACCTTGAGGACATTCTTGTGAAGGCCCGTATTCCGGAAAGCGACCTGGAGGACTTCAGAAATGCAATGAACGGATGCATTCTCTATAAAAATGCATCCGTCAAGTTCCTTCAGGATTTCACTATCAAAACTTTCTGCGGCTTGAGCATGTATCTTCCGTCAGACGGCAATGCCACTCTGAACGAGTTCTACAAGACATTGTCCTGGAATGCGGATACCGGCCTGGTCACATAGAAAAGCTGTTATTCGGCGTTGTTTTTTTCTTGTGCCAATGCTTCATTGAAACACTGACGGCAGAGAGGCTCATAGACGTCTTTCTCTCCGAGCACCACGAGTTTGTGGCTCTTAGTGAGCCTGTGTGAGTGGTTTGCCAGGTTTCCGCATTTTACGCAGATGGCATGGACTTTCTGCACGTCTTCAGCTATGGCCATAAGTCCCGGAATAGGGCCGAAAGGCTTGCCCATGTAGTCTGTGTCAAGACCTGCTACTATAACTCGTTTTCCCTTGTCGGCCAGCTCCTGAGCGACCTGTATGAGGCTTTCGTCGAAGAACTGCGCTTCGTCCACACCGATGACCTGGGTGTCTTCAGCTGCGTTCAGCATCTTTGAGGCCTCCTTGATCGGGGTGCACGGAATGCTGTGCAGGTCGTGGGAAACCACGTCAACATCAGAATAGCGCTTGTCGATCGCCGGTTTGAAGATTTCTATTTTCTGGTTTGCGAACTGAGCTCTTTTCAGTCGTCTTATGAGTTCTTCTGTCTTGCCGGAGAACATTGAGCCGCAGATGACTTCGATGCAGCCGGGCTTGTTTGGTGTTTCTGGATACATAATCATTGGTTGAAATGGATTGCGAATTTAGTAATTTAAATGTACATTTGTGCAATACTCAAATGTAAAAATCTTGAAACCTTATGGACAAGAGCCCGAAAGAAATATTGGCAGAACTTGACGCGGAGCTTTCCGCCCTGAAGGCCAGAGTCGGTGAGATCGAAAAAAAAGTGGAGCTGCTCCGCAATGAACTTGATATGGAACCTGCTGAGCCGCTGGACTTGGGGACGGCAGACTATCTGTATGATATAGCGGATGCAGTTCCGGAGGACATTCCTGCTGAGAATGTGCATGAGGCGGTTGCTGACGACATGCCTGCGGACGTGTTTGCTGACAATGCCGGAGAGAATGTCGGGGAAAGCGTTCCGGACGACATCCCTGAGCCGGAGTCCGAATCTGAGCCTGAGCCGGAACAGGAGACTGAAGACCTTCCGGAATCTGAGCCGGAGACGGAACTTGAGTCGGAAGACTTGCCTGAGGCTGAACCAGAGGCGGATTCCGGAAAGGAAATACAAGCGGAACCTGAGACTGAAGCAGAGCCTGAACAGGTAGCAGGAACTGAGCCTGAACCGAAACCGGAAGACCTTCCGGAGGAGGACGGATTCTCATTATTCGGCGGAATGGCAGAAGAAGAGGAGCCTAAGGCAAGAAAGACTAAAGCGCCGTCAGAGCACAGACAATATTCGGGACATAAGGTGATAGCGGACCAGAAATACGGAAACGAAGCCTGGAGAAAAGATATACCGGGCCCGGAAGTTAAGGACGTCCGCAGCGCCATTTCGCTCAATGACAGGGTGATGTTCATCAGTACGCTGTTCCGCGACGATTCGATGCTGTTCCAGGATGTCATCAATAAGATCAATGCCCTGACCACACTCGAAAAGGCTGTGCAATATCTTAAGGAAAACTTCCCGGAGTGGGATATGGATTCGGAACTTGTTTACAGGTTCATGATGTCCGTAAGAAGAAAAATCAGGTAACCGATGGAAACCCAAGGCAAACTGTATATAGTCCCGACACCCGTCGGGAATCTTGAAGATATGACTTACAGGGCAGTGAAAGTCCTGAAGGAAGCCGACCTTATTCTCGCGGAGGACACGAGGACAAGTTCCGTGCTTCTGAAACACTATGACATCCACGGAAAACTGCAGTCCCATCACAAATTCAATGAGCACCAGACAGCTTCCGTCATCAAGGACAGGATATTGGCAGGGCTCAATGTCGCGCTGATAAGCGACGCGGGAACACCGGGAATATCAGACCCGGGCTTTCTGCTCGTGCGTACTTGTGCTGCGGAAGGCATTGAAATACAGACTCTTCCTGGGGCGACAGCCTGCATCCCGGCAGTCGTGTCATCCGGCCTGCCTTGCGACAGGTTCTGCTTCGAGGGCTTTCTGCCTGTAAAGAAAGGCCGTCAGACATTGCTGACGACATTGGCCACAGAGCCGAGGACAATGGTGTTCTACGAGTCTCCTTACCGGCTTGTGAAGACACTGGAGCAGTTTGCCGGTTATTTCGGCCCTGACAGGGAATGTTCCGTGGCCCGAGAAATTTCCAAACTGCATGAGGAACATCGCAGGGGTACTCTTGAAGAAGTTGCAGCCTGGTTCCGCGAACACGAACCGAAAGGTGAAATCGTGATAGTGGTGGCCGGGTGCCAGAAAACCAAGCGTAGAGAGGACGACGCTGAGGATTAGAAACATCGTGGCAGGTGGTTCTAAAATAGATGAATGATAATAAAAAGGGACGTAAACTCTCTCCCTCTTTCGTGACCGGCGCCATCGCACTGGCATTTCTTGCTGTCGGCTATCAGACAGCGCTTTTCGTACATAGGGCTGCTGCGCTCAAGATTCTGTCGGACGAAACCGTGCCTGATACTGTCTATGTGTCAGTAGATGAGGCTTTTGCTGCTTCAGGTCAGGCCGTCGTCAGTGACGTTCCGGTGTCAGGGAAATCCGATGTGCGGCGGTTGTCGGGGAAATCCGTATCGTCAGGAAACGCCAGGCAGCGGGCCCCGGGCAAGAAGACCGTCATAGCACGGAAGCAAGGTGTCCGACCGGAAGCAGCCGCTGCAGTCGCCGCCGCCATCGCCCCACGCACTTATGAAAATTTCAGGTTCAATCCCAATGTCGTGTCTGTCAATGATTTGAGGCGTCTTGGCTTCTCTCTCAAGCAGGCGGAATCCATCGACAATTACAGGAAAAAAGGCGGCAAGTTCAGACGGAAAGAAGATTTTGCAAAATCCTATGTGGTGGCCGATTCCGTATATCGCAGATTGGAAAAATACATTGACATACCTCTTCTGGACATAAACAGGGCGGATTCGGCGGAATTTGACGCGCTCCCGGGAATCGGCGGATATTTCGCGGCGAAGATGGTGGAGTACAGGTCGCGGTTAGGGGGCTATTCCTGCAAGGAGCAGCTGATGGAAATCTATCATCTGGACAATGAAAAATACAGTAGATTCTGCGATCTCATAACAGTAGGGGAGTCCAGGCCTTTCCGCCTGTGGACCATGCCGGCGGATTCATTGAAACTGCACCCTTATATCCGTAACTGGAAAACTGCCAATGCGATAGTGCTGTACAGGGACAATAATCCCCGCGAACTCTGGACCGTGGAAGGTCTTCGGAATGCGGGGATATTGGATGATGCAGCTGCAGCCAGACTGTCGCGCTGTCGTATTGAGTAGTCCTCAAAAACGTTGCTGGAAACTAGTCTGAAACGTGTTTCAGAGCTTCGCGGATCTTGCCCTCGATTTCTTCACTGAGCTCGGCATTGTCAGCGATAAGCTGCTTGGTGGCTTCACGTCCCTGAGCAAGTTTCTGGTCGCCGTAGCTGAACCAAGAGCCGCTCTTTCCGATAATGCCGTATTCGACACCGAGGTCCACGATTTCGCCGGTATGTGAGATGCCCTCACCATAGACGATGTCGAACTCCGCTTTCTTGAAAGGTGGAGCCATCTTGTTCTTCACGACCTTTACTTTGGTGCGGTTTCCGAGAGCTTCCTCGCCGTCCTTGATCTGGGTGGTACGGCGCACGTCGATTCTGACAGATGCGTAGAACTTCAGTGCATTACCGCCGGTGGTGGTCTCAGGGTTACCGAACATGACGCCGATCTTCTCACGGAGCTGGTTGATGAAAATGCAGCAAGTGTTTGTCTTGCTGATGTTTGCAGTCAGCTTTCTGAGCGCCTGGCTCATAAGTCTTGCCTGGAGGCCGACCTTGTTGTCACCCATCTCGCCCTCGATTTCCGCCTTAGGCGTAAGAGCTGCTACTGAGTCGATAACGATTATGTCGATGGCGCCTGACCTGATGAGGTTGTCGGCGATTTCGAGAGCCTGCTCGCCATTGTCCGGCTGTGAAATGAGAAGTGTCTCGAGATCCACTCCCAGAGCTTTTGCGTAAGAACGGTCGAATGCGTGCTCAGCATCAATCATCGCGGCGATACCGCCTGCCTTCTGTGCCTGGGCTATCGCGTGGATGGCCAATGTGGTCTTTCCGCTGGATTCTGGACCGTAGATTTCAATGATTCTGCCTTTCGGATATCCTCCGATTCCCAAGGCATGGTCAAGAGCGATGGAACCGCTCGGTATTACCTGATGTTCATCCCATTGTGGCTGCTCTCCCAACTTCATGATGGTGCCTTTCCCATAGTCTTTCTCAATCTTGTCGATTGTCGCCTGCAACGCTTTCAGTTTCCCGGAATCAACCTGAGCGCATGCATCTTTTACTGCTTCTTTAGCCATAATGTATAAATTTTTGTTCTATAATGCGGATTCGCCCGCATTCTCTACAAAGATAGAAAAATCAACGCAAACGGAAATGAAAAATTAACTAAATTTGTAGATGCCCACATTGACTCGTGGGACAATGAATTTTATGATGAACGGGAAAGATATAAAATACAAGCTTTTAGGCAAGACTCCGGAGGAGTTGAAGGAAATTGCAGTCAAATGCGGTCTGCCGTCTTATGCGGGCGGACAGATAGCGCAGTGGCTTTACAAGAAGAAGGTGAAGAGCATTGACGAGATGACGAATCTTTCGAAGGCAGGCAGGGAACGTCTTGCGGAATCTTATGAAACAGGTGCCGTGGCATATTCAGAGTGCATGGAGTCGGTGGACGGCACCAAGAAGTACCTTTTCCCCGTAACCTGCTCCCTGCTCGGAGGATTGAACCGGATAGAGACTGAGAATGCGGGGACGGTAGAGTCCAGCAGCATTGAAGCGGTGATGATTCCGGAACTGGACAGGAGGACATTGTGCGTCTCCTCTCAGGCCGGCTGCAAGATGGGCTGCAAGTTCTGCATGACCGGCAGACAGGGCTTCCACGGGAACCTTTCCGCGGCCGACATACTCTCGCAGTTCGTATCGGTGGATGAGGCTGAGCAGCTTACCGGAACCGTGTTCATGGGAATGGGCGAACCGCTGGACAACTATGACAATGTGAAGAGGGCGATAGATGTGCTGACAGCAGACTGGGGCTTCGGATGGAGTCCAAAGCGTATAACTCTCTCATCTATAGGTGTTTTGCCTACGCTTAAGCGCTATCTGGATGAGACACGCTGCCATCTTGCCATCAGTATGCACGATGCTTTCCCGGATGAGCGTGGGGAACTGATGCCGGTCCAGCGCTCGTATGACATAAAAGAAGTCATCGGCCTGATAAGACAGTATGACTTCACGGGACAGAGACGCGTAAGTTTCGAATACACGATGTTCGACGGGTTCAATGATGACAAACGTCATTGTGATGCCATCATAAGACTGTTGTCTGGTCTCGAATGCCGGGTGAACCTCATCCGTTTCCACAAGATACCTGACTTTCCGTATCAGTCATCGTCGGACGGGGTGATGACAGTATTCCGTGACAGGCTGAACAAGGCCGGTATCACTGCCACTGTCAGGGCGTCGAGAGGAGAAGATATTTTCGCTGCCTGCGGAATGCTTGCAGGCCGTCACAAAACTTGATAAAAGCTGAAGATTATGAAGAACACTGCTACTGGATATATGCTGACATTGGTCAGTATCCTGCTGTCAATCACGATGTTGGCACAGGAGGCTTATGCCCAGCCGGGCATCGGAGTGGATCCTGAAAAGGATTCCCTGTCAATGAAGGATCTGCAGGCGTACCTGTCGAAGATAAGGGAAAAGCGTCCGACTGTGGCGTTGGTCCTCAGCGGAGGCGGGGCCAAAGGTGTTTCTCATATCGGCGTGATCGAGTATCTGGACTCGCTGCAGATTCCGGTGGACGTGGTTTTGGGTACGAGTATGGGCGGACTTATAGGTTCGTTGTATTCGCTCGGCTATTCACCTGAGCAGATGGATTCGCTCGTGCGCTCGTTTGACTGGGACGTGGCGCTTACCGACAGGATTCCACGAAAGTACATATCCTACAATACCACGAAATACAAGGAGAAGATTCTCCTGTCGTTCCCGTTCTATTACTCGAAGAAAACGTATGCGAACAAGCTGGAACAGGATATCCAATATGCCGGCGCGGAAAAGAAATACAAGAAGATGCATTTCGGTGCCAACGACAATGAAGACGCGACAAGGCAGGTGAGGGACAATCTTCTGGGCAGTCTGCCGTCAGGATTTGCGTTCGGGCAGAATGTGAACAATATATTCAGTTCATTGACAGTCGGTTACCAGGACAATATGGACTTCATGGACTTGCCGATTCCGTTCGTCTGTGTGGCGACCGAGATGGTGACAGCCAAACCTAAGATCTGGTATGACGGCAAGTTGAACACGGCATTGCGTTCGACGATGTCCATTCCGGGAGTGTTCGCTCCGGTGAAAGTGGACGGAATGGTGCTCGTGGACGGAGGCATGAGGGACAACTATCCGACCGACATTGCCAAGGAAATGGGTGCGGACATCATCATCGGCGTGGACCTGTCCTCCGGATTCAGGGACTATACCCAGCTGAACAACCTCGGTGACATCATCTCCCAGGGCGTGGACATGCTCGGCCGCCAGTCCTATGAAAGCAATGTCTCCATTCCGGATGTGACGATACGTCCGAGACTGGACGAGTTCAATATGATGAGCTTTGACGACAAGAGCGTTGCCACGATTATCCAGCGTGGAAGGGAAGCGGCTGCTGCTCAGAAAGTTGCGTTGGACAGCCTTAAACGGATTATCGGCCCGGGAAAGACAGAGCTGAGGAACCGCAGGGCCATAGATATAAATACAGAGCCGGTGAGGATTTCCAGAGTGGAGATTCATGGCGTTACCGACAAGGAATCCAAGTATCTTCAGCGGAAAATAGGCATCAATCCGAATGTGGCCATCAGCAAAGCCGCCATCGAGGACGCTGTGGCGACGATTTACGGAACGGACGGTTTCGACTATGTTACATATGAACTGCTCGGAAGCGAAGAACCTTATGATTTGATAATCAATTGTAAACGCGGTCCGATTCACCAGTTCGGTATCGGAGGGCGTTTCGATACAGAGGAAATTGTGTCCGTGCTGCTGAATTTCGGACTTAATGTCCACAAACTTCAAGGCCCTGCATTCGACTTTACTGCAAAGGTGGGCACGAATCCTTATGCCAAGGCACATTTTTACCTGGCAGGCTCCAGAGGCCCTACCATCAATTTCGACGCATCACTTAAATGGACAGACCGAAACCAGTTCAAACTTGGCACAAGTGATTATAAGGTAGCGTATTTCAATATTCGGGAAGAACTGTATCTTTCCAATATCCGCTTGCGCAAGTTCGACGTGCGTGCCGGCCTCAGGAACAACTATTTCAAGTTGAACTCCGCGATGACCGACAAGGTCAATGGTGATTACGACTTCGGAAACCTTACCAACAGTTTCCTCTCCATCTATGGAAATTTGCGTGCGGATACGTTCAATGACGGGTATTTCCCGACCAGCGGCTTTACTCTCGGCTTAGGATACGAGTATGTGTTCAAGGGCTTGAAACGGCACATCACTCCATTCCATGCTCTGACTCTTGATTTCAAGACTGTAGGCCAGACGCGCGGTTCGTTGGCTGTAATACCGTCATTTTCAGCACGGTATG
>SAMEA104315429__coassemble_1462_pt1 | contig 11391 bp, 9 predicted proteins | sample SAMEA104315429__metabat2_high_PE_016 | metagenome-assembled genome bin SAMEA104315429 (sample SAMEA104315429) | gut metagenome | biome: Monkey gut; feature: monkey-associated habitat; material: faeces | place: China | collected 2013 | reverse complement strand
GCATACGTCTTTGTTGAGCAGTTCGTTGATGCAGGCAAAGAGAAAGAATTCTTCGACAAGAAGTAAGAAAGATTCAATACATATTTCGGGAGGTGCCGCGTGAAAGCGCAGCGCCTCTTTTTTTTGTATTTGGCACCTATTTTCATTAACTTTGCCTGTTAGTACATTGTTTACGGAAGAGACTAAAATATCGTCTTTATGGGTATATTTGACAAGGGTGTCAAGAAGACAAACGAAGGCTTTTTCAAAAGGCTTTCAAGAGCGATTGTAGGCAAGTCCAAAGTCGATGACAGCGTGCTTGACGCCATTGAGGAGGCTCTTATCTCCTCTGATATGGGTGTGGATACTACGCTTCAGATAATAGATAATCTCGAAGAGAGAGTGGAGAAGGACAAGTATCTTTCCATGGAAGAGCTTGTCGGCATGCTGAGAGAAGAAATCGCAGGCCTTCTGGACGTGGATAAAGAGCAGACAGGCGTTTCCTCATCATTGCCGTTCGATTTTTCGCATAAGCCATATGTGATTCTTGTGGTCGGAGTCAATGGTGTAGGCAAGACCACCACCATAGGCAAGCTGGCGGCAAAACTCAAGGCGGAAGGGAAAAACGTGGTGTTGGGCGCAGCGGATACATTCCGCGCAGCAGCAGTGGAACAACTTCAGATCTGGGCGGACCGGGCCGGCGTAAGTATAGTAAAACAGGAAATGGGTTCAGACCCTGCTTCCGTAGCCTATGATACAGTGAGTTCGGCAGTGGCCAAAGGTGCAGATGTGGTGATAATCGATACGGCCGGCCGACTCCATAACAGGGTGAACCTGATGAACGAACTGACCAAGATCCGTAATGTCATCAGAAAAGTGATTCCGGATGCGCCGCACGAGGTGATGCTTGTCCTGGACGGCTCTACCGGACAGAATGCTTACCATCAGGCTCAGGAATTCTCCAAGGCGACAGACGTGACATCATTGGCAGTGACCAAACTTGACGGCTCGGCAAAGGGCGGTGTGGTTATCGGGATCGTGGACCAGTTGCAGATCCCGATCAAGTTCATAGGAATAGGAGAGGGCATTGACGACCTGAAAGTGTTCGACAAGAAAGAGTTCGTCGCATCGCTCTTTAATCCGGAAGACATTGACAAGTAATTGAAATATAATAAATTATAAATATGAAACTTTCGTATAGTTGGCTGAAAGACTATCTGGAGTGTGACTTGACTCCTCAGCAGATAGCTGATGCTATGACTTCTATCGGTATAGAGGTCGATTCTGTTTCTGAGGAAGAAGAAATCCCCGGAGGACTTGCAGGTGTTGTAGTTGCAGAAGTTGTGGAATGTGAAGCGCATCCTAACTCTGACCATCTTCATATTACCAAGGTGAATGACGGTACGGGCGAACTTCTCACAGTGGTTTGCGGAGCGCCGAATGTGGCTGCCGGACAGAAAGTCCTGTTTGCAAGACTCGGAGCGGTGCTTCCTGGTGATTTCAAAATCAAGAAGTCCAAGATCCGCGGCGTGGAGTCATTCGGTATGATCTGCGCTGAAGACGAACTCGGAATCGGAAACAGCCACGACGGCATTAAGGTGCTTCCTGCGGATGCTGTCCCAGGTACCCCAGCCAAGGAGTATCTCCATCTGAAGTCAGATGCTGTCATCGAATATGAAATAACCGCAAACAGAGTGGATGCGGCATCCCATATCGGAGTTGCAAGAGACTTGTATGCATACATGCAGCTTAACGGCATCCCTTGCAGATTCTCTTACCCTGACGTCTCTTCATTCGTGGAAGGAAGCGGGGAAGGCGCTATCCCTGTGGAAGTAAAGGACACGGAAGGCGCTCCTGAATACGAAGGAATCACTATCAGGGACGTGAAAGTTGGTCCTTCACCTGAATGGCTCCAGAAGAAGCTGTTCTCCATCGGACTGAAGCCTATCAACAATATCGTGGACATCTCCAACTTCGTTCTTTTCGAAGTCGGCCAGCCGCTCCACACATTTGACGCTGACCAGATCAGCGGCGGAAAAGTCATTGTCAGAAGAGCTGAGGAAGGCGAGAAGATCGTCACCCTCGACGGCATCGAAAGGACACTGCACAGCTTCGATATGGTCATTGCCAATGCAGAGGGCCCGATGTGCATAGCAGGAGTCTTCGGCGGAGAGAAATCAGGCGTGACCGAGAATACTGTCAATGTCTTTGTCGAGAGCGCATATTTCGATCCTCATTCAATCAGGAAAACATCCAAGACACAGGGACTTCAGACCGATGCTTCATTCAGATATGAGAGAGGAGCTGACCCCGGAATCATTCCGTTTGCAGCCAAGAGGGCGGCGTTGCTGATCCTTGAGCTGGCCGGCGGACACATCGAGGGCAAGACTCAGATTTCATATCCTGCTCCGATTGAGAAAAAAGTCATTGACCTGGACTATGACAGGATCGAGGCTTTCATCGGTAAGAAAATCGGTCACGATGTCATTGAAAACATATTGACCAACCTCACTTATGATTTCATCGAGAAACGTCAGGGCGGCGCAAAAGTGGCTGCTCCTTCGTATATGATAGATGTTTACCGCGAGTGCGACGTGGTGGAGGAGATTCTCCGAATCTACAGCTATAACAATGTGGAACTGCCTAAGCACATGAAAATGTCAGTGGGCACGACTCCTGACCCGGATCCAGAGGCAACGAGGAACTATATTTCCAACTTCCTTGTGGCGGACGGTTTCGTGGAGACGATGAACAACTCGCTTACCAAGAGTGCCTACTATTCAGGCCTCACCACATTCCCTGAAGAAAGGTGCGTCAAAATCGTGAATCCTCTGAGCTCTGACCTCAATGTCATGAGACAGACGCTGATTCTCAATGGTCTGGAAGTCATTGCCTACAATGCCAACAGGCAGATCACCTCTCTCCGCACATTCGAGTACGGCTCTGTATATCAGAGACTTCCGGATACTGACGGAACGACACTTGCTTCCTATGAGGAGCATCAGTGTTTCGCTCTGTTCGTGTCAGGCCCTACAGCGAAATCATGGAGACTGGGCGAGCAGAAAGGCAACTATTTCCAGCTGAAGGGATATTTGGAGCAGCTTTGCTCAAGATACGGAATCGATCTGCTGTCAATGGAAACTGAGGCGGCTCCTTCTGACATTTTTGCAGAGGGAATCGTGTACAGACTGCCTGGCACCCACGAGGTGTTCGCTACTCTCGGAACTGTTTCACCAGCATTGGCCAGGAAATTCGATGTGCGTCAGCCTGTATTCACTGCCGAAATCGTATGGCCTGTGTTGCTGAAGCTCATATCCAGAGTCAAGGTCAAGTTCCAGGAGATGCCTAAATTCCCTGAGGTCAGACGTGACCTTGCATTGCTCATCGACGAGTCCGTCTCTTACGCTGATTTGTCAAAGGCAGCGTATAAGGCTGTGAAGAAGATACTGAAACAGGTTACATTGTTCGACGTCTATCGTGGCGACAAGATTCCGGAGGGAAAGAAGCAGTATGCACTGAACTTCGTTCTTCAGGATCCTGACAAGACATTGACGGACAATGAGGTGGAGAAGGCTATGGACAGGCTTCTCGCTACATATCAGAATACATTCGGCGCTACATTGAGATGAAATTGCTGTCGCGAAACATAACTCTGCTGCTGGCAATCCTGACATTGGCCTGTTCCTGCGGAAGGGACGGACGGGTGATTCCGCCGCATAAGCTGGCGAGAATCTATGCTGACATGCTTGTGGCGGACCAGATGATTCGCAGCGATTATTCTCTTACCAACGTGGCGGACACATCGCTGTTCTATGAGCCTGTGCTGATGGATTACGGCTATACGACCAAGGATTATGTGAAAAGTGTCGGCCACTATATGCGGGATCCTGAGTCTTTCGGGAAGATATTCAAGGAAGCAAAGGATATTCTGACCATGCATATAGACGAACTGACCGCAGAAGAACGTGCAAGGCACAGGGCGGACAGCTTGAAGCGTGCTATCGAGGCTTCCGATTTCAAGCGTGCGCCTATATACAGGAGCGGCCTGAGGGATTCTCTCCGCACAGACACTGTGGAAATCAGTCTGGATACTTCGGGTATGCTCGTCTGGAAGTGGTTCATGCCGGATACGATTTTCAAAGGCCCTGTATTTACACTGAAATCGGAACTGGATTCGCTTGCGGCAGTTGCAGATTCACTTTCAGCTGTAGCGGATTCGCTGAGGCGTCAGGATTCGTTGAAGGTCAATACTCCTAAGGCGGATGTGGCCAGGAAGTTGGCCGGGGAACTGCCTAAGAAATTGCCGACAAAACCAGGTCTTGTAAAGCCGACTGTGCTGAAGGGAGCAGAGGCATTGACCAGAGATGAAAAATTCTTGAAATTGAAATGAGACGTATTTCTGCAGAATATTTATATGACGGCGGTTCTTCAGAGCCGCTGAGAAACGCCTATGTGGAAGTTGCCGATGACGGAACTGTCTTGGCTGTAGGCAAGGTGGAGAATCCTGAGGCGGAGCCGGAGTTCCATAAGGGTGCGATTGTTCCGGGCTTTGTGAATACGCATTGCCATCTGGAACTGTCCTACCTGAAGGGAAAGTTCCGCAAGGGTACCGGAATGGCTGGGTTCATTGACCAGATCAATGAAATGCGCGACACTTCGTCTATGGAGGAAAAGAAAGCGGACATCGCCTTCTGGATGAACGAGATGTGGAAACGCGGCGTTACGGCAATGGGTGACATCAGCAATTGCAGCGACACGTTTGAGTGCAAGGCGGATTCCCCGATGTACACGAGGACGTTCCTGGAAGTGTTCGGAACTGAGCCGCAGGATTGTCAGGATGTCATTGACAATGTCCTTGAGCTGCAGAAAACTGCTGAGAAGTATGGCATTGACGCTGCTCCTGGGCCTCATGCCTGCTATACTATGAGTCCGGAGCTGCTTACTGCTGTTTCTGCCATCGGTCTCAAGTCCGGCTATCTTTCGTTCCACAGTGAAGAGACTCAGGAAGAGGAAGATATGATGATTTCAGGTTCCGGGCCAATGTGGGAAAACCGCAGGAAAGCCGGCATGAGCGTGCCGCCTGTGACCGGAAAATCCTCATTGCTGTATTTTATTGACCGTCTTGAAAAAGCGCATCCTGCACCATTTGACGAGCATATTCTGCTGGTTCATGAATGTTGTATGAACGAAGAGGGCATGCGTGCTGTCAAGAATGTGATGAAAAATGCTTATATTGCACTTTGTCCATGCTCCAATATATTTATTCATAATGCATTGCCGCCGATTGACCTTATGAGGAAAGAAGGCATGAGGCTTACGATAGGTACTGATTCACTGTCAAGCAATGATGATCTGGATATGGTGAGGGAGATGTTCTGCATACAGGAGAATTTCCCGGATGTGCCGCTTGGAGAGATTATAAGTTGGGCTACACGCAACGGAGCGGAGTTTTTGGGCAAGGGAGACGTTTATGGACGTCTTGCCGAGGGCTTCAAGCCGGGTGTAGCAGTTATTGACCACATAGATAAGGAAGGCCGGCTTACGACTGCCAGCAAGTCCATCAGGATTATTTGATGTTAAGGGAAAAGTTAGTGTTCGGACCTATTTTCAGCAGGAGACTTGGCTCGTCATTGGGCATAAATCTCTTGCCGGAGGAGGGGAAACTGTGCAATTTCGATTGCGTGTATTGCGAGTGCGGCTGGAACAAGGACGGTAGGGGCGACAAACGTCTGCCTTCGCCGGGGGAACTTTCCGTTGCGCTTGAGGCTGCTCTTAGGAAATGCCACGAAGAGGGGACCCGTATTGATTCCATTACTTTTTCAGGCGACGGGGAACCGACATTGAACCCGCATTTTCCGGAGATGATAGACATTACCATTTCTCTCAGGGACAAGTATTTCCCGGATTCGGTGATATCTGTATTGTCCAATGCCACAAGGATTTGCAGGGAGGATGTCCGTGAGGCGCTGATGAAGGTGGACAATCCTATACTGAAACTCGATGCCGCTTCTGACGAGATGGCCAGGATGATCAACCAACCGGCCTGCGAGTATTCCGTGAAGGATATAGTGAATGACTTGAAGCTTTTCAACGGGAATTTTGTGCTTCAGACCATGTTCCTGCGGTTTGACGGTTTTGACTCCACATCGGAGGAAAACCTGAAGGGCTGGATGGATATTGTCAGGGAAGTGAAACCGAGAGAGATAATGGTATATACTCTTGCCCGCGAGGCTCCTGCTGAGGGCCTGGAAAAATTTTCTGTGCAGCAGATGAAGGAGGCTGTAAAGCCGTTGCTGGATGAAGGGTTCAATATTCAGATTAAAGGTTGATTTATAAATTTAATAATAATAGGTATGAAAGAATTATACTTGAACTATGGCTATTCTCCTGACAAGGAGGCTGTTGACAGAAGTCTGGAATTGATTGCCTCGAATCTGGACAATGTCGTTTCCGATGAGGTCATCAGAGACTGCTTCTCTTTTATGGACCTTACCTCTCTTCACAATGCTGACAGCGTCGAGTCGATCTCCGCGCTGATGCAGAAGGTCAATACCTATAGGGATACATATCAGAATTATCCTCTTCCTGCTTCTGTCTGCGTATATCCGAACCTGGCTCACGTAGTAAAGGAGACACGCAAGGAAGAAGAGTTGCACGTCACTGCCGTGGCAGGCTGTTTCCCAACCTCACAGAGTTTCATTGAGGTAAAGACTAAAGAGTGCGAAATGGCTGTTGAGGCTGGTGCTGATGAGATAGATATCGTATTGGCGCTCAATTCATTCCTCGCGGGAGATTATGAGACTGCAGGTGAGGAGATAAAGGCTTGCCGCAAGGCTATTGACGAGGCCGGAGCGCGTGGGGGCCGTCAGATTGTACTCAAGGTCATCATCGAGAGCGGTGTGCTTTCTACACCTGAGCTGATTGCAGATGCTTCTTTCCTCGCTATGGAATGTGGCGCTGACTTCATCAAGACTTCTACCGGCAAGGTTGAGGTCAATGCGACCCCTATGGCTGCTTACATCATGTGTGAATGTATCCGCAAATTCTATGAGAAGACTGGCAAGAAGGTCGGTTTCAAGGCTGCGGGTGGCGTTTCCACGACTATGGATGCAGTATGCTACTATTCTATTGTTTCGGCAATCCTCGGCAAGGAGTGGCTTGACAAGAAGTATTTCCGTTTCGGCGTAAGCCGTCTCGCGAACAGCCTTATGTCATCTCTTGAGCAGAAGACGGTTTCGTTCTTTTAGCATTTGAGGACTACTTGATTGGCGTTAGAACGCTATTCGATATTTTTTTTGATTACATCGCCCGGTTGAATGGATTTCGGCCGGGCATTTTGCATGTAAACAGGTTGCGTAAATTCTATGACGGCCGTCAAATGTTACAAAAATGTTAAGACGGGCAAATCATTTGCGGTAAATTTTTAGGAATTTCAGAGAAAAAACCTCAATCCAATGGCGTAGGATGGCGAAATAAAAATAAAGCGTGTTCATTTTCTGAAAACGGTTTCTCTCCAATAATTTTGCAGTCAGACCAAAAGATAATGAACGTATGAAAAAATTCTTGAAAACATTTTTCATCTTCGCGGCATTACTTGCTGCGGGATGTTCCGAGAAGGGATTGGACTTGTCTGGGGAAGATGAATCCGGAAATGAGACGGTGTCCCACGAAATGATTGTATTGGGAAAGAAACTGGATGACCCGTATTCTGTCTCAAATGTCACGAAAGCATTGGCCAGTCTCTATCCGACGAAGGCAGGACGAGTGGATGTCACACCTACGGATATCTATGTGCGTTTCCTGCCGAAAACGGAAGAGGAGTACCAGAAACTTGTCACATTGGGCTATGAACTCATGGACCATCCTTTGGATTATCAGATCGTGAAGGACGGCGACTATTATCATGACCCGGATGTGTCGGAAGAGGAGATAACCTGGCAATACGCCGTCGTGCCTCATTCGACGACATTTCCTTCAGACATTTACCACGAGGTGCTGGACGACTGTTTCATTCCGGATCCGAGTGCCGGCACGAAGGCTGATGACGGCATTGACTGGGAGGCGGTCGTGAGAGAGTCCTTTATCCTTACGGGCAATGAGGACATGCTCTGTCCGGAGACTAAAGGCGGGGCGCAAAAACCATCCGGTCGCATAACGATCGTGGATGAGGATGCCAATGGGCGGCAGCCTTTCGGCGTGGCCGGGGTGAAGGTGATATGCAATGTGTTTGTGAAATACGGTTCTGCCTATACTGACAGGGACGGCTACTATTCCATATCCAAGAAATACTCTTCCAAGCCACGCTACAGACTCCGTTTCAAGAACAAGGAGGGCTTTGCCATAGGATTGAACAAGATCCTCGTGAATGCGTCCACATCCGCATTGGGAAAGGGCCCGGCAGCAGGCCTGGATGCGACGATTACCAAGAACTCCGACAGGAAACTCTGGTGCAGAAGTGTCGTGAACAATGCCGCATATGACTACATAAAGAGATGTGAGTCAGATGACATGGACATCAAGCGCCCTCCTAAGAACTTGAGGATATGGATATTCCAGAAGCAGTCAGCAAGCAGTGCGGTCATGATGAGGCAGGGCGCGTTCATAGACGGTTCCCTCATCAGGAAGTTCCTGGGCGACTATGCTTCGATCATAAAGCTGTTTTTGCCGGACGTGACACTTGGCCTGCAGGACCGTGTGGATTACGACCAGATCTATTCCGAGACCTGTCATGAACTTGCCCATGCAAGCCACTTTGCCCAGGTAGGGAAGAAGTATTGGGACAAATATATCGAGTTCATAATCTCGTCATTCGTCTCATCAGGCGGCGTTACCTATGGAGACGGGACGGAAAAGGACGCCGGATATTGCGAGGTCGGTGAGATGTGGGGCTATTTTATGCAGAATTCCATGTATCATGACAGATATGGCGGGTCAATGCCGACTTCCGGCTTGTCGCATTGGTTCCATCCTCAGATTTTCAGATATCTCGAAGAGCGTGGCTTGAGCAAGTCCAAGATTTTCGCCGCCCTGCAGAGTGAGGTGACCTCCAGGGATGCGTTGCGAAGGCAGCTTCTCGTGCTGTATCCTGACAAGGCTTCTGTCATACGGCAGGTTTTCGACAGGTATTCGGATAAAGGCTTGAAGAACGAATAGTCATGCGTAATGTGTCATTGAGGGTTGCGGCTTCACTTGTGCTTGTCTTGTGCCTGGACTTGTTCCCGGCATCTGCCCAGAATGCATCAGTTTCCACTGACATGGTCAGCTATGCTAATTTTGCGACATTGAATCTTGAGGCGTCGGTGCCGATGGCCCGTCACTGGAGTGTCAATGCGTCTGTCAAATACAATCCTTTTGAGTTCGACCTTGGAGAAGGGCGTGAAGATGCACGCAACAAGCAGCAGGCTTATGCCCTGGGAATGCGCTGGTGGCCATGGAATGTGTATTCCGGCTGGTGGGTCGGCGGGAAACTGCAATACCAGGAATATAATGTCGGAGGCATAGTGTCCCGAAAGACTTCAGAAGGTGACAGACTCGGAGCCGGTATCTCGGGAGGGTACTCATATATGCTCGGAAAGCATTTCAATATCGACTTCGGCCTGGGGTTCTGGACCGGATATGACAAGTTTTCCGTATATGCCTGCCCTGTATGTGGTGTTACTGAAAATGCCGGCTCCAAATTCTTCATATTGCCGTCGGACGTTATGATTGCGCTAAGTTATGTTTTCTGAAACTTGGAGATTTTATAAGTTTCTTGTCCTCCTCAGCGTCCTGCAACCTTTTTTCACCTGCCCGGGTTGTTCTGTGAAGGAGGACAGGGACTTATGTCCATGCGCATTGGTGTTAGAATTTCCCAATGAAGATGCTGAGAGGCTGCAGGATGGGGTAACTGTCTGTATGAGAGGATATTCTGATGATGGTTTTTCTCTATGTGATACCCTCTTGGCCGGTCAAGCTGCTTCAGACGGAAGTCCGGACACCATTTCAGACAAGTGGTCGTATAGTTATGTGGTGCCTAAAGGCGATGTTGATTTGGCGGTTGCATATTCTGAGGATGGACTTGCAGGGGAGTTGAACTCTTCGGGAAGATGGATAGAGATCGATGAAGGGCGGCCCTGTCCCTCCATATGGACATGCTGTGAAAAGGTGTCTGCAAGGGCAGACAGGGTGACAGTCCCTGTGAGGTTGCATAAGAACTTCTGCCGTATCGACATTCAGGTCAGGGATGTGGACGGGGAGGAATTCCCGTTCAAGTTGCGTGTCAGAGGAAATGTGAACGGTTATGGTCTGGACGGCAAGCCTGCACGTGGAGCCTTTCTTTGTGATGCTGAAAGGTCAGAGACGGAAAGTGCCGGATACGGAACAGAATCGGATGGTGATGACTCTGGAACTGCATCGGAAAGCACCGGCTCCGGACATGGATATGCTGTAACGGTGCCACGACAGACAGATGATTCCCTGACTTTGGAAATTGTCACAGATGACGGCGTGGCAAAGTCCTTTGCCATAGGGAATTACATCGCCGCGAGCGGATATGACTGGACTTCTGCGGACCTGAAGGACATTTGTCTGGAGATAGATTATGCAAGAACTGTCATATCATTTACAATAGACAAATGGACTCATTCGGAGCAGTTTGAGGTGGTGATATGAAAAAGAGTTTTGGTTTTTAGAAAACAATGATTAACTTTGTAGTCTAAATCAGTTGCGCGGGTGGCGAAATGGTAGACGCGCTAGTTTCAGGAGCTAGTGTCAATTACGACGTGTGAGTTCGACTCTCATCTCGCGCACGAATGAGTCAAGACATTGTCAGTCAATGCTTGACTCTTTTTTTGTCCGTGCCGACGAGCTCCAAGTCCATATGTCACCCATCAGTCTCAGTATCTATCCGGCAAGACCGTCAGCGATTCTGTTAAGTCCTTCATCCAGCAATTCACGAGGGCAGGCCAGGTTGATGCGGATGAAACCTTCTCCCGCTTCACCATACATGGAACCGGCATTGACATGAACATTGAACTTGTCCACCAGCAACTTTTCAATTTCATGGGAGGTGAGGCCGGTCTTGCGGCAGTCACACCAGACGAGATATGTGCCTTCGAGGCGGGATATCCGCATCCACGGCAGCCTGGACGCGAAAACCTCGCGGAGACGGCAGTAGTTGGCGAAGACGTAACTGTTCATTTCACTGAGCCATTGATCCGCTTCCGGGTTTGTGTATGCCGTGACAAGGGCTGCTACGCCGAACGGGTTCACATCACATATCTCATTGATGTTGATGGCTTTGTCGATTGCATTGCGCCAGTCCTCACGGCATGTGATGATGTTGGCGATCTGCAGTCCGGCTATGTTGAAGGCCTTGCTCGGCGAGCAGAAAGTGATGGTGTTGCGGCTTATTTCCTGTGAAATGCTTGCAAG
>SAMEA104315429__coassemble_1435_pt1 | contig 11549 bp, 6 predicted proteins | sample SAMEA104315429__metabat2_high_PE_016 | metagenome-assembled genome bin SAMEA104315429 (sample SAMEA104315429) | gut metagenome | biome: Monkey gut; feature: monkey-associated habitat; material: faeces | place: China | collected 2013 | reverse complement strand
TATAGTAACCGGTTACACGGACATCGTAGCCAGAATTGCTGTACGCATAGTTCAGGTCCGCGGTCAATGTCTTGTTTGTCTTAAGATTCGGGACAATGCTGTTTCTTGTTCTCGGGGAGATGAATGCCTGGTTGAAATTAGGCGCATCAGCGATGAACGCGGCATTTGCATAAACCCTGTGGCCGCCAGGTATCACGTAGCTGACATTGAGTTTGGCAGCACCCGTCAGGAAATCCTTGACCTCGGACTTGCCAAGCGAAGTGATGGCGTCACCTGTAATAGGGTCGTATGTCGTGATGACCTTTCCTTCGTAAGTCATCGGCTGTCCATTGGCATCAAGACCAGGGAAAAGACCCTTGCGGAGAAGACCTTCTCTCCAATATTTGGTGTAACCGATACGTCCTGCCAATGCCACATCCAGACCGAACTTGGAGAATTTGCCTGAAGCCCAAGCCTCTGCACGTCTTACATTTGCATAGTAGTCGTAACCGTATTTGTCGCCCTGCTTCAATGTCTGGGCCTTGCCGTTCTTCAGATAATAGTCCAGGTCATTCTGGTACATTGTCACAGAAGAAGCATAGTCCCTCTCTGCGAACTGGTCAATGTTCACGTAATAGTCACCGCCGAGCAGATCGTCCAGAATCTTGTAATACTCGGTCCTGTTCCATTTGTATGAAAGGCCGCCGGCCAATGTGAAACAATTCACCGGGCTCCACTTCGCGTTGGCAGCGAAGTTCAAGTCCTGCTGGTCAGTCCTGCGCTCCTCGATAACATACTTCGAGCGGTTGCCGTCAGCAGTGCTGTTCATGGCATTGACAGCATACAATCTGTCCCAGTTTATGTGAGTGATGCTAGGAATATCCTGCTCCCACTGCTCTTTCGCCCACATGTACTTGGAATAGTTCAGACGGTTGTAGTCAGTATTGTCCATGAAGAAATAGCTCGGAAGATTACGGTAGTAATCAGGTCTCGGATCCGGAGCATCGTACCAGTCAAGTGCAGTATAACCGTTCTTGCCGAAGCGGTAAAGCACTGTAGCAGAAGCCTTCAGCTTCTTGGACTCAGGAGTGAAGTCATATTTCAGAATGGCGATAGGCTCGTGAGTCTTCTTCACGCGGGCATTGCGCACCTTGCCATTGTAATAACCCCAGTTGGAGTTGTACATATTGTCGCCCATAAGGTCATACACCTCCTGGGTAGAACCGTTCTGCGCACCCCTCTGACCAGGAGCCGCCATGAAGGTCAGACCGAGTTTGTGCTCCTCGCCGAACTTCTTCTCCACGGAACCGTAGTAGCCGAATGAACGATAGTAAACACCCTTTATCCAGTCATTGCCGCCGAGACGAGCAGATGCGCTGAATGCGTAGGACCAGCCGTTGTCGAGTTCGCCTGAAGAATAGGTCATCATCAGACGGAGACGGTACAATGCACTGTTGGTCAGCACGCTACCTCTCCAGCCGGTGCGGACCTTCGATGCCATCGGGTCAATGTTGGTGAGTCCGTTGTAGCCACCGAAGCCGTAGTCGGAAATCTCTGAACCGTTTACACTTTCCTTGCTGCGTACCGCCTCATTCAGACCGCTCCACAGAGAGTAAGGAGTGTAGCCGGTAATCGCGTCATTCATCCTCACGCCTGCCATATAGACATCCTGTGACTCGCTGGAATAGCCGCGCACGCGGAAACGGACTGAGCTGAAATTGTATCCTGCAATGTTGTTGAACACGTCATTCTGTCCGAAAAGGATGGTAGGACTGTCCTGATAGCCCGAGTCGTCCAGGTCGAACTCGGTGAAGCTCGCGTCATCGACTTCTCCTACCTTGTGGACCGGGGTCAATGACAGCTTGAACATATTTTTCACATAACCGTCATTGACAGTGACATTGACCTTGGACTGAAGATAGTTTGAATTCTCGATCACGAGGTCGTACATACCGTCCTTGAGGTCAGGAATATAGAATGAGCCGTCAGCACCTGTGCGTACTGTGGCGATTTCCTGTGTGCCTGAATACAGTTTCAGGACTGCGCCGTCCAAGGCTGTCTTGGAAGAGCGGTCCACGACAACGCCTTTCACGCCTCCGGTAGGATTCTGAGCGGACATCGCCACCGAAAGAATCAGCGCTGAGATGGATAGAAGATATTTTTTAATCATATTGAATACTGTAATTACTTGTTGCTTACGATGATGTAGGTAGGATAGTGGTCACTGTAACCGCCGATGAACGTACCGCTTGAGAATGTACGGAACGGTGTACCCTTGTACTGTCCTTCCTGCTGTGTCATGAACGGCTGGCTGAATATGCGGCCGTAGTATTTCTTCTTCACGATAGGCTGGATCTTCAGAGTTCCCTTCGGAGCATTGGCCATCGCCTGGTTTACAAGGATGATGTCATAGATGTTCCAGGTGCCTCTGTAGGCGAGTGAGCCGTAACCTGCCTTGAGCATTGACAGGAACGGGGAGAAGAAGTCCTGCTCGCCGACTTCGGCGATGGTCTCCTTGCCGTGCATGTATGTTACCATGCTCTCGTCGGTAGGGTTGTCATTCATGTCACCCATCACCATAATCTTGATGCCCGGATACTGTTTCATCAGTTCCAGTGAGTGCTCGTAGATGATTTCCGCGCCACGGCTTCTGAGGTCCTGTCCCTTGCCGCCGATACGTGAAGGAAGATGGGCCACGAAGAATGCGAACATCTCGCCGTCGAGCAACCCCCTGACCATCAGGATGTCACGTGTACGGAAATAGTCCTGTCCTTCCTTGTCCATGGTGAATGTGATGGTCGTGGAATTGAAGTCAAACGGAATGGACTTGCTCTCTTCTACCGTGAAATGCTCCGGACGATACAGCAGCGCCACATCGACGCCTCGTCTGTCCGGGCCGTCGTAATGGACAATCTGGTAGTTCGCCGCCTCGATTTCAGGCTGGCTGACCAGGTCCTCCAACACGTGACGGTTCTCTATCTCGCTGAGTCCCAGCACCGTATGGAAAGCTTTATTCTCATCTGCCATAGCCTTGATGACCGTGGCGATGTTGTGAAGTTTCTTTTCATATTTCGGCTCTGTCCACTTGTTCTTGCCGTCCGGAAGGAACTCATAGTCATTCTTTCCATCATCGTGGTATGTGTCGAAGAGATTCTCCACATTGTAGAACCCGAGCACATAACGCTTCGGACCGCCTGCATACGCTGATACGGAAATCAGCAGCAGAGCCAGGATTGTGTAAATTATTCTTTTCATTGTCAATGTTTGTGTTTTAGTGCCATCACGTTACCACCACCAGCTTACTGTAGCAGGGTCCTCAGCCTCAACTTTAGCTGCTGCATCCTCCCCGATCACCGCAGGAAGATTTGCGAAAAGGTCAATGCCGATTTTTTTCTCGAGTTCGTCAATGGACATAGCATAAGGCTTGAAGTTATTGTTGTCTCCATATCCTTTATGCTCCAGAAGAATCGCGCAGGCTATATATCCGGAATGACCGAATGTCGAGTTTTTGCTATATCTCAGAACTGCTTTGTAATAATGAGTAGGGACAGTCACTCTCTTTCCTTCATTATCCCTTGCGGTCTTTGTGCTGCCTTTCGTAATACAACCGGTTACCACATAGCAAGTGTCCGCCCTGCTTGCCCAAGAACGCACCTTGCTTTCAAGGTTTGCCCAAGAATGCTGGTTGAGCTCAGACCGCTGTGGGGTCATATTCGTGCCATAGAACGTCGTTAGGTTTGCCGCGTAATTCAATCTGTCCGCAGACGGCAACTGGTGCCCCCTGTCGTAACCGCCTCCGAAACCACGGTACAGCACAGGCTGGTATTTCTCAGGAAGGGAAGGATCCAATCCCCAGGCATTGGTACGTTTTCCTGAGCCGATTGTCCACGTGCTGAGCGGATAGGCCACCCACGGAGCGACAAGATTCTCGTAATCCCAGGCATATGTGTAATTTCTGGTCTTGACATTGCCAATCTTCATATCGTGTGAAAAGAAACCGAACTTGCTGTCCTCCGGCATTGCCGGAAGCTCAAGCCAGCCAGCCTTGATCTCAGACGGACCCGGATTCGGGTTTGGATTTGGCCCCGGCGTCGGCTCAGGAGTTTCGCTCTTGCCTGCCTGTGTCAATGTCAATGTCGCAGATGCTCCTGATGCCTTCAGTGTCAGCACCGCAGTTCTGGACTGTTCAGAGCCATTGGCCTCCCATGCAAGAATCACGTTGGAGCGGCTTCCTGTGCCTGATGACGGATGCACCTTGAGCCAGGAGCCGCCGGAAACCTCAGACGTAACAATGATGTTCCACTCTCCGGAAGCCTCCACCACAAGGAACTGATCATCCTTCGCTGCACCCACATTGTACTCCGCAAGCTCGCTGCTCTTTACGGTCAATGATACTTTTGACTGTCCCGACTGAACGGAATCAGTGCCGCAGGAAGAAACAATGGGCATTGACACCATCAGTGCCAACACCCATTTCATTATATATTTCAATGATTTTTTCACCCTTGAAACAATCTTGTTTTAGACGGACAAAGGGCAACCCGGTTTTCCGGGCACCCTTTTATGTCTGGTATTTAAGTCGTTGGACTATTTAAGTGTAACAGTTATCTCTGTAATTCGGACCTGTCCATTCACCGCCTGCGCAACAAATTTATCCGAGTTGCCAGACCAAGAAATTGTAAAAGCCTTTGTATCGGCAACAGCCTCAGTTTCGCTACCTAAAACTTTCATATTCAAGCACTTATCCGTATATTGCACAGTATTCATTACGACACTGGTAATAGTTTTTCCGGCTGGAGGAACAATCTCTAATACTGCATTTTTGTATACTCTAATATGACCATTCGAGGGTTCTACCATTTTACTAGTAGAAGAAGACTGATAATAGCCATACTTCACGCCATCCTTAGTGAAAGAGAAGCCTGCTTTATAATCTTTATGATTATCTGCAGTCCAAGCATTATCCGTAGCAATTGTTATTGTCTTAGTTTCGCCTTCTCCAGCAGCAGACTTTCCTTTATGTGTCAGCACTACCGTATAAGACTTGGTCGCAACCTCTTCTGTTGTAGAAACGGTAAGTTTCACAGTCACATCCTTTTCAGTTTCGTTGGCAGCGAACTTGACAGTCACTGTGCCTGCGCCATCACCGGAAGCAGGAGAAACTGTATAAGCAGCATTCTCAGAAGAAACTGTCCACTTCACATTGCCCTTTACATCGAAAGAAGCAGAAATATCACCAGCCTTTGCTGTGAGAGCGGTAGTGCTTACAGAGAACTTAGGACCGGTTGTTTCCACTTTCTCTACTTCAGTTGCAACTATCTGATAGTGTGTGCCGCCGCCGACATACCATCCTTTCACTTTGATATCGCAGTCCACAAACTCATCCATGTTGCCAGTATAATAAGATAAAGAAAGATCTTTATCGGTAACACTTCCGATGAAAATATTATAGTACTGGTTGTTCTTCTTGACATTTCCGGTGAAAGAGACATAAGTGACTTTCTTAGGAGTATCTGCCAAGTTAGCCTCAGTGAACTCAAGTGGAGCAGGATATGTTACAGCATTATTGCTGGAAACCACTGTAGTCGTAGGGGTAGCAATCTGAATAAGGCCGTTGTGCTCACCTGTCGTGCCGACAACATTGACCTTGTCACCTACTTTAACTTTAGGGTCAGCTTTTACAAAGACAAGCACGCTTCCTGTCTCATCAGTAATCACATAGCTCTGGGTGGTAACACCTGTAACCAGAACGTCCTTGAGGTCTGCGGCTGAGCCTGCTGCGGCTGCGCAAACTGCAGCGATGGTGTTTCCTGCCGGCTCTGGAGTTTCTCCGCCACCTGTGCTGCCGCCAGTTCCGAGGTCAATGCCCTTAGAGAAGTCGATAGCGGTACCTGCAGAAGCTGCAACTGAAAGTTTCAGGTCATCCAGACGATATGAGCTGGCAACGTCAGTCTTCACATAAATGCTGAGGGAAGAAGTTCCTTCAGGAACAGTGAAATTGGATGTTGCAAGATCCCATCTGCCTTCCTTGTCACCATCAGGGAAAGTATATTCAATCTCTACCCATTTCTTGGCATCGTTGCTGACATAGACATGGAACTCGTCATGTTTGAAAAGGCTTCCGTTGTCCTGGCTGTATTTCTCCGCACCGAATGTAAGAGAATAATTTGCATCGGAAGGGAGTTTGATTCCCTGAATCGAGAAATATGCAGATGAGCCGAAGAAGAGGTTGTTTGAACCTGAACCCTTGTAGTCTGAATAGTTACTGTTTGAGGTAGAGTTGGCACGTGCAGACATACCGCTGAAAGAATATGTCTCTGCGCCTATACCTGTACCTGACGCATTCTTCCAGCCATCGAACTGATCGAGATATGGCCAGCTTGTACCTGTTCCGAAGGTCTTGGTAGCCTCTGTCTTGTCAAAGTCATTGGCATAAACAATAGCATCAGTTGCCGCGCCTGTACCCTTCTGGGAAATTTTCAGCTCTTTACTATCGAATCCGATAGTCACCTTCACAACGCCTGTACGGTCAGCGCCGTCGTTGCTCAGGACTGTAACTTCGAGTTTGGTACCGTTTGAAGGAGCACCTTTTTCAGGATTTACTGAAATCCAGTCAGCCATAGGAGTAGCTTTCCAGTCACGTGTAGCTTTAACTTCTACAGACTGAGTCGAAGAAGTCGCGTCGAAGGTAAGAGCTGCCGGAGCAATCTCTACTGAAGGAGCACCTGATGGTGTCTCATCCTTATCGCCACAGCTCTGCGCAAAAAGCATTGCTGTCAATGCGAATGAACCTAAAAATAAAGATTTGAGTTTCATGTTATTGCTTGTTAATATTTATATTGCCTTGCATAGGAGTTACAAATATAGCCAAGTATCCTGAAATAACCAAACTAAATCGTTAAATATTCAATCTGTCGTCCGCCTACACCATTTTTCTGCCGACAGATTCAATTTTTAGATATAATTACTACTATATTGATTTTTATTGCTATTTTTGCAGATAACAGATACCATTGTATGTATTACGAATATAACCCGGAGAGCATTGACGACATTTTGAAGGTAATGGCGGCCAATGCAAAAAAACGTCGTCTCGAAAAAGGCTGGACCCGCAAATATCTTTGCGAAAGGTCCGACGTCCCTGTTTCCACCATAGCGAAATTCGAGAGCCTCCACACGATTTCCCTGGCGTCCTATGTTGCCATAGCCAAGGCTTTGGGCTATTCATCCGACGTGAAAAAACTCATGTCCGAAGCCATCTTCACCACAATGAAGGAGCTCGACACCATCAACAACAACAAAAACAGAAAGAGAGGTCAACGTGAAAATCATAAATAAACTTAGCGTACATATGGAAGGCCGCAAAGTCGGTGAACTTGCAATGGCTCCCGACAACAGGCATTGCGTATTCCAATATTCAAGAGAATGGCTGGCTGACGGATTTTCCGTTTCACCTCTGGAATTACCTCTGCGCCAGGACCTTTTCATTGCACAGAAAGACTCTTTTGCAGGCAATTTCGGAATATTTGACGACAGCATCCCGGACGGATACGGCCGCTACCTGCTTAGCCGGCTTCTACGGAAACAAGGCATTGACGCTTCGACATTGACCCCGGTGCAGATGCTGAGCATCGTGGGCGAGTCCGGTATGGGAGCATTGGCCTACCTGCCTGAAACTTTTGTGGGCGAAGACAAGGCGTTGCCTGAACTGGATGAGCTTCAAGATTTAGCTTTCAATGTCCTGTCGGAGAAGTCGGACAAGGATGAAGATGTTTTATACTTCAATAGCGGAAATTCCGGTGGGTGCCGTCCAAAATGCCTGATGAAAGATGATGAAGGAGAGTGGCTGGTAAAGTTCCGGCACGTTTATGATCCTGCTGATTTCGGCAAGATGGAGTACGATTACAATGTGGCGGCCGCTGCTTGCGGGATAGAAGTTCCGGAATTCAAACTCATTGACAATAAATATTTTGCGTCCAAACGATTCGACGTCCGAGACGGAAAACGCCTTCACGTCGCGACTGCCGGCGCATTGCTTGGGCTGTCATTGAATGAACTTACGATGGATTACCGGAATCTGCTGCATCTGACCGGTTTCCTCACGCAAGACCCTGCACAGGTCGAGCAGCAGTTCAGAAGAATGGTTTTCAATGTCATAGCCAATAACAAGGACGACCATCCGAAAAACTTCAGTTTCATTTGCGAAGCCGGCGCCTGGCGCATTAGTCCGGCATACGACCTGACGCTCTGCCGCGAAGGCTACCGAGGCGAGCATGCGACATCAGTAATGGGCAACGGCCTCCCCACCAAGGCAGACCTGGTCAATGCCGGCACTGACATCAAAATACCAGAGTCCCGCTGCCAGGAAATCATCGAAGAAATCGCCGCCACATGTGAGAGACTACTGACATCTTACGCGCCACGTTAGATTTTGTCCGCTTTTTCCGAAATAGAAAACGGGCGGCCCGGTAAAGGGTCGCCCGCGTATAAGAGATATCTGCAAATCAATTACTTGATAATCAGATTTCTAACCTCATAAGTAGGAGCTGCAGTAGTAGAACCTACGTACTTAAATGCGATCTGCATCTTGGAACCTACAAAATTCTTAAGATCGATGTCACCTGACTCTACAAAAGTCCAACTCTTTCCTTCAGGATAAGTAGGAACGGTGAGCAATGTCCAATCTGCATCAGCTGCCTTCTTGGCATATATGAAGATATGGTCAGTAACATTGTCGCTGTTTACGAAGTTCATTGCATGCTCGAATGAAAGGGTAGCTGCTGTGATCTTCGTAAGATCAATCTCAGGAGAAATCAACCATGACTCAGATTCAAGGTTCGTCTTGTTCACAAATGAAGACGCCTTCATATATCCTTTGGAAGCATCATGTGTCCAAACATAGGTAGAACCTTCCGGCAGTTTAACATCTTTGATGGTAAAATCGCCCATAGATGTTTTGAAATTCTCCACGAAGTATGCTGCAGGCGCCTGAGTAATCTTGCATGTGCCTTCAGATGACTGTTTTGCATCACTTGAAGAGAACTTGACCTCAGCCACACGCTCGGCTGCACCTTCATTTGCAACAGCAGAGAAAGCTACGATTGCGGTATCGGCAGGATTAGCGTCAATCTTGGTAGGCTCACCCTTCTTGTAGGTCATACCCTTGAAAGTAAGCCAACTGCAATCCTCCGGCAATGTCACGAACACGCCTTTGCCCTTGTAAGCTACTTTCACTGTAACATCAGATGCCGTCTTAGGAACGTCAACTGACGGTGTCATCACCTTCATGAGAGACTTCTTGATGCTGAGCACAGTAACGTCAACCAGCTGCTTCTTGCCGCCGTACTCACCTACAGGTCCTTCAACAACCACGACATCACCGATTTCAAGACCGAGGCTTGCAAAATTCTTCTTAGCACCCTTCTTGTCGAGTGTACCATAGATGTAGAGTGAACCGGTCTTGTCTGTAAGATACCAGTTTCCATAAGTCGTGTTCTCAATGGTCGTACAAGTACCACTAACCCTGACATTCTTACCGACAGCTGTCTCATTAGCCTCTTTACAAGTAACTTTAACGGCAGCGAGGGAGCCCTGGCGAACTCTGAGGAACTGCTTGTTGGCACCAGCCTTGATAGTGAGTTCAAACTCCCTACCGCCTTCTGAAGCCGCAGCATTGAAGGTCAAAACTTCTTTACCAGCCTTGCCGGACATCTTGTCAACGGCAAGCCAAGCAGGCTCTTCTGATTTGATGCTGCCGTCCTTATTTCTTTTAATGACATTTGGCCAATTGTCATCGGTCACAAACTCCCAGTCCACACTTGACTCAACAGTCACAGTAGCGGTACCACCTTTGGTCGAAATTGACAGATATGTCTCAGAGAGCTGAATATCGTCAAGATATCCTACCGTATCATCATCACATCCGACAAATGCGAAAGATGATGCCAGAACGGCGGTCAATAAATATTTAAGTTTCATATTATTCTGATATACGATTAGTTAAACATATATTTTATACCCACTGAAGCATACCAGCACTGACCGATTACCGGGTTATAGACGAATGTCTTGACACCGTCTTTCACGTTCTCCGGAGTAGAGAATACCGGATATCCTTCGCTGTCGGTAGAATCGTATTTGAGAATACGACCCTCATTCAGATCGGTATTCATATACTTGGATACGCCCCACTTGGAGTTGAAGAGGTTAAGCAAGTTCTTTATGTCGAGGCTGAGCTGAAGAGTATTTGTGGTCTTGCCAGCTTTGATCTTGAAGTCGTGCTTGTAGCTGAAGTCAACTCTGTGAACCCATGGAGAGTAAACGCTATAAGCTTCTGCGTACTTGCCCTGGTGCTTGCTGAGATACTTGTCATTATGGACATAATTCATGAAGCGGTCGCGATCGTTGTCTGAAACGAAGCGGAACTTATTTTCAGCAACTTCCTTATCTGTAGGGATATACAATGCATCATAAGCATAACCGTCACCATTCATATCATTTGCAAGCATATATGAATAGTTGTAGCCACCTTTCCATGTTTCGTAAATGAAACTGAAGTGGTTTCCGCACTTGTCATGGTGAGTGAGAGATGCGATGAAACGGTCAGGTGTCACGTACTGTGAGTTGTGGAGAGGAATGTTGTTAGGACCTGCAGATGTCGGAACATAAGTGAATGCTGACTCTGCGTTGGAACCTGGCATACCGGTAATCTCCTTAGAAACTGTATGGGTATAAGCAGCCATAATGCTGAGATTCTCGATAGGACGCATGTTCACTGTAACATTGGCAGAATAGCCGTATCCCTTGTGAGTGTTCTCGAGGACGAATGCCTTGGTTCCGCTTCTGAATGTTGAAGGGAAGATCGGACGGTTGTCAGCACCGTTCCATCTTGCGTATCCCTCAATAGGAATGATGCTCCAGTCTGACATCATGACGCCGTTCACTGTCTTGTTGTAGATACCCTCAGCAGTGATGGAGAATGGGAATGATGTAGGGAACTGGTAGTCCACTGCCAATGAAGTCTTCCATACCTGAGGCATCTTGAACTTGCGGTCCACAGCAGAGATTGAAGAAGGAACGGTTCCCTTATCCGGAGAAATGTCTGACGGATAGCCGAGACCTACGAGTTTGTCGAGGAGAGCCTGGCCTGTAGCCTTACCGCCATTGGTAACAAGACCACCCTTGAACGCATCCATGGTGAATCCCTTCTTTTCGGCATTTTTGGCATTGATCTGAGCCTGATACTGTACCATACCTGAGTTTGTAGGCATGTTTGTGAAGAATACGAGAGGCAGACGACCTGAGAAGAGACCTGTACCTCCACGGACTGTGAGGGTCTTGTTCTTCAGCACGTCCCAAGTAAAGCCGACACGAGGCGAAACAGTAACCTTGCCTGAAGGCCACAAACCGGTGTCGATATTGCGGACTTTGTTGTTGCTGTCGTAGTAGTCAATGGCTTTGATGGCATTGTTAGTCATAAGATCGCCATTGTCGAAGAACAAACCGTCGAAACGGATACCGTAGGTAAGTTTGAAGTTCTCTGCAGCACTCCACTCGTCCTGGGCATAGAT
>SAMEA104315429__coassemble_1329_pt1 | contig 12251 bp, 10 predicted proteins | sample SAMEA104315429__metabat2_high_PE_016 | metagenome-assembled genome bin SAMEA104315429 (sample SAMEA104315429) | gut metagenome | biome: Monkey gut; feature: monkey-associated habitat; material: faeces | place: China | collected 2013 | reverse complement strand
ATTACATCCTTGCAAAATTGCAAAAGCCCCGGAATCGCCATTACAGCGCTCTGGGGGCCTTATATCTTAAAGTCAAAGTGTCAAAGATGGGAATCTAAAAAAAACTGCCGGGACCGGATGGACCTGGCAGTTTTCAGTTGTAAGAAGTATCCTTAGAACTGGTACATCGCGCGGACGAAATTAGGGCCTTCTGGAGCGGTTTTGGAATCGTCATTTGTGGTAGTGCTTCCATTGTATCCATAGATCCAGTATGCATTTGTTTCAGAGTTGCTCTCACTTTCTGTAGAAGTCCAATAATAATTGTCAAGCGCTTTTTCCTTATGTTCCGTAAGAACCGCATTGATAACAGGAGCTATAGTAAGGAAGCACTTCACTTCATCTGACGCAGGCAAGTACCATCCTTCACCCTTCTCAACGCACCACTTGAAAGCAGGGAATGAAGTAAGTCCATTATCAAGAGCCTTGACTTTTGCGGTATTGCTCTTGCCGTCAGTCGTGCTCTGTGCACCGGTGGTTCTGTTGTTTGTTGACCAGACATCTGCAGTCGTCTCATCCAGAGAGATGATCTTGCCCTTCAGCTTGCTCTCATCTACCCATACTACAACACCTTTGACCGAGCCTACCTCATAGTAATCTCCGACAGCCCATTCCTTGGCAGGCGTCTGTACGGTAACCTGGCACACAGCCTTGACAGCACCGGCGGTTACGGATATTGTAGCCACTCCGTCAGCAACAGCCTTGACCTTTCCGTCCTGGCTGACAGTAGCAACAGCCTCGGCAGAAGATGCCCATACGACAGAACTCAAATCTGCATCCGCAGGATCGAATGTCGCAGTAAGCTGCGCTTCACCACCAGGCTCGAGATTCAGTTCAGTAGCGCTCAATGTGATCTGTGTCACCTTTATTATTCTCTTGGTTACAGTAACCTTGCACTCGGCTTTCACGTCACCGGCCGCAACGGATATAGTAGCCTCTCCCGGAGCCAGGGCACTGACCTTGCCTTCCTGAGAAACTGACGCCACCTTGTCATTGGACGAAGCCCATACCACAGCGCCTACTTCAGCCTCAGCAGGAGAGAAAGTGGCAACCAACAGGGCCTCCTGCTCTTCTACAAGATTAAGAGAGGACTTGTCTAGCGTGACAGACTCCACCTTTACAGGCTCTTTTTCTACTTCTTCAGTTTTCGTTTCCTCTTTTTCGCAGCCGCATGCCAACGCAGCCACACCGCAGAGCGCGGCGATGAATTTGAATGTTTTCATACTATAATAGGTTTTGTAATTTCGATAAATGCCCTTTTTGTAAATATATTATTTGAAAAAAACTGTCTTCCAGCCTGTTATTCAATCGGAATCTTCACAAGCGGCCCGGCTTTTCCTGAAGGATCGACGGCAACTGCCGCCACAATATATTTCTTCCCTTCCTCCTTGATGAATGCAAGCTCCTTCTTGTCCTTGTATCCCTTCATCTGCAGTGCTTCGATAGTGTCGTAATCCGAATGCCCGTCCAGACTGGTGAAAGTGCCCACGAACCAATGCGTGGCAGACACTGACGGCTCCATGTCCAATTTTACCGCCTTCTTTCCCGCGTAAATCTCACCATAAATGCTCGCGTCAATGATTTCATAACTTACCTTTACGCTGACACTTGAACCCATCGGCATCTCCGGAGTCGTGAACTCCACCTTCGTGACACCAGTCGTGGCACCGCCCTTGTAACCGAAAGCGTAAGCCACATACTTGGTCTTGGAAACAAGAATCTCAGTGGCATCCACCTCGTGGTAACCCTGGACAAGGAACGTGGAAATGGAATTCCCCGCCTCAGATATCACCCAGTCCGTCAATTCCTTGTCGGATTTGAATTTGGAGAACGTCTCGTAGTCCATACAGTCGGTGAAATAGGTCTCCTCATCATTGGACGGAGTGAACGCGATCTTTGCCCCGTTGAACTTCAGCTCGTAGAGTCCTGTCTTGAATGTCAATGACGACTGCTCGGCAGCTGTAGTCCTGAAAGTCTTTTTGGTCACGCCTGTCGTGCCTGTACAGGACGGGTCCATACCGAAAGCGAAAACCACGTAATCAGTCTCTGCTTTCAATTTCGAACTCTCGAAAGAACTGTTGCCCTTTTCCAGAAAATCCGTCACGGACTTGCTGTAACCCGCCATTTCATATATTTCCAAGGCACTGCGAATCAGTTCAGCATTGGACTGTATGATACCGCCGTCCCCACCATATTTCTCATATTCCTCCGCAGTCACGAAATCGCAGAAATAATAGCAGTCGCCGTCTGTCGGCGCCACAGAAATCTTCGCTGTCGTCGCCCCGACACCGGTAATGTCAATGCTGAAGGAACAATCCACGCTCTCTACTTTTCCAGTGCGGAAAGCAGTCTTTACCAATGAATTGCCTCTTAGATAGTCCTCGCTGAAAGCAAATGCGTAGGCATAGTAGTCCGTTTCGCTCGAAAATCCGTCTTTTACAGCGGAAACCGCTCCGACGGACGCCTTGGACTTGGCGATGGCAGTATAATCGCTCTCGTACAGTGCTGCCACTTCCTGCAGGTGTTCTATCGCCGAACTGATCAGCGCGTCATCCGTTTTCAATGCTTCATAATCATCTTTGGAGATTACACCATAATAATATGGTGCTGAGTCCTCTGATGGCGTGATTTCGAGTTTTGCCGACCAGGTCGTGACATCTGAAGTCTTGATTTCGAACTCAACCGTCTTTTCCGGCTGAGAAGGCTCCGGCAGAGTCGATTCAGTCTCCTTCTTGTCGCATGAAAGCGAGATTGCTGTGCAAACAGCCAAGGCCAGTGTGACCTTGGCAGCAGATATTATGTGTTTCTTGCCGTTCATCATGGAACTTTAGAACTGGTACATGGCACGGACTAAAGTGTCACTTTCAGGATTCTCTTTGAAATCACCATAGCTGGTGGCTGTCCCATCAGATTTAAGATAGCCGTACAATGCGGCTGTCTCATCTTCCTCTCCTTCAGTTGATGACCAGTAGAAATCACTGATTTTTGTCCCGTTATGAGCCTCAAGCGTAGAATTTACAGTCTCTTTTGCATTCAGGAAATAATATACTTCCAGGATTGCCGGGAAATACCAGCCTTCACCATGTGCAACGCACCATTTGAATGCCGGAAAAGCTGACAGCTCAGCATTGATGTCTTTTACCTTGTCTGTATTTCCTTTGCCGTCTTCTTCACTCTTGGCGCCGGTGTTGTATCCTCCTGTAGCCCAGATATCGACTTTCTCGTCGAGGGATATGATTTTCCCGTGCTCCTTGCTCTCGTCAACCCATACTACGACACCTTTTACATTGCCTACCTCGTAGTAATCTCCGACTGCCCATCCTGTTTTCTTCTCGACGACTACCTTGCACTCGGCTTTTACGTCTCCTGCCGTAACTGATACAGTGGTCTCGCCCTCAGCAACAGCCTTGACCTTTCCGTCCTGGCTGACAGTAGCGACGGTCTCGGCAGATGATGCCCATACGACAGAACTCAAATCCGCGTCTTCAGGTGCGAATGTGGCCGTAAGCACGGCTTCCTCTTCAGGAGCCAGCTTGAGCTCGGTGGCGCTCAACGTGATGCTTGCCACCTTATTTGTTTGGGAATCCTCTTTTTCGCAGCTGCATACAAACGCTGCAACACCGCAGAGCGCGGCGATGAATTTAAAGGTTTTCATAATCTATTGTTAGTTTGTTATTCTGTTAGTTCGTTGTCCGTCTTTTTGTAAATGTAGTGATTTTAATTTGGAATAACCAATAGATTGGCAGATTATTTTTGCGAAAAAATGCCGCCAGGATAATCCGAGCGGCATTAAAATGATATAAGATAATGATTTAGTAAGGATTACTTAAAGTTTTTTCAGGACATAATCTGCCTTTATCTTGTCAATGATGCTGCACACGACCTTGAAAGTGCGGCTGTAATGACTGTAGTTTGCGGGAGTTATGAAATTCACGCGGCCTTGACGGAGAAGTTTCTCGGCTACCGCCTTTTTCTGCTTGTTTTCCGGATTATAGACGGCGATGGAGTGTCCGCCGAACATGCTGACGATCTTCATGCACGGAACGTCGGTCTCTCCGTCTCCCACATATATCATCTGCGTGAACGGAATCCTCTTCTTGTCCTCCGCCATGCTCTCATTGACCTCCTTGGTGTCCCTCGCGCTGAATATACCTTTATTTATCTTGAATATGAACTGTGTCTTGGCGGTGTAGTCCACAGCGATGCCCGGCCACTCGGCCTCTCCTTTGGAGTCATACAGGAACGAGCTCGCGAAAATGTGCTTGAACTCCTTGGCGAGCGGACAGCCCTCGATAATCTCCTTGAGACCGGAGGAGTTGATGTAGTGCTCCACCTTTACGCCTTGGCTGCGTCCATATTCATTGACAAGATCAAACCAGCTCTCGAGCCCCTCGAAAAGTTTTATGTCCTTTCCGAATTTCTTGAACTCGCTGCGCTTGAGCCTGATGCCCTTGGCTCTCGCCTCGTCGAACATCAGCTTCATATAGGCGAGGATGTTGCTCGCGTCCTGTCCGGAAGCGATGCGGTTGCTTATGTCCCAGAACTCTTCAGGCGTCTTGCCGATGGCCTGGATGAATCCGAATTCCTGCATATTGCCCGGGGACAATGTCCCGTCAAAGTCGTAGATGAGAGCGACTATAGGTTTTCTTGTCATAGTCAATGCGCGACGGCTGAAAAAAATGAACAACAGAGCCGTCCTCCTTTGGCGAATATAGTGAAAAGTTATTACATTTGCGCAATATATGATGGTCAGGCATCTGGATTTTTTGTCACGGAAACCTGACGGGCTGTGATAACATAACCTTTTAGTAAATGGAACATTATTTCGCGCGTCTTCAGAACGCCATCAGACTGTACTGGGACAAACCGGCAGTTTGTAATTATAGAGGTGAAACATTCACTTACGGCCAGCTGGCTACACAGATAGAGCGGTTCCACATTTTCTTCGAGGCTTGCGGGCTGAAGAAGGGTGACCGCATCGCCATATGCGCCAAGAACACGGCCAGGATGGCTGTTTCTTTCCTTTCAGTCAATACCTACGAGACTGTGGTGGTGCCGATTCTTTCCGATTTTACACCGGAAAGCGTAAATCATCTGGTGGACCATTCCGAGAGCCTGATGCTCTTCACCGACAGCGACATCTGGGCGAAACTCGACAAATCCAAGATGCCATTGGTGAAGGCAGTAATCAGTGTCAATGATTTCACTCTCCTCTATGCCGACAATGATGATGTGAAAAAGGCCTATGCGGCTATATCCGAGACTTTTGCCTCGCGTTATCCTATGGGATTCACCGGAGAGAATGTCACATACAATACCGACAACTGGGATGACCTCGACATCATCAACTACACATCCGGAACGACAAGTGCGCCTAATGCTGACATACAAGGCATTGAGCGCGACCATCGACTTCGGCCAGAGATATATTCCGTCGTCAGACAAATTCACGATGGTGTCAATGCTGCCGATGGCCCACATGTACGGACTGGTATATGAATTCCTGTACCCTCTGTGCAACGGAACGAGCATCACATTCCTCGGCAAGACCCCGTCACCGTCGCTGCTGCTTTCGGCTATGCACGACGTGAAGCCGTATCTTCTCATTACCGTGCCTCTCGTGATGGAGAAAGTGTTCAAGAGCGCCATCAAACCGGTACTTGACAAGCCGGTGATGAAAGTATTGACAAGGATTCCGGGAATCAATTCATTGATATTCAAGAAGATCAGAGAAAAACTCCTGAGCGCCCTCGGTGGAAATCTCCAGATGATCATCATGGGCGGCGCACCTCTCAACCCTGAGGTGGAAAAATGGTTCAAGAGAATCGGCCTTCCTTATACAGTAGGTTACGGTATGACCGAGGCAGCTCCGCTTCTCGCTTACGAACCGTGCACATCGTATGTTCCGGGCTCTTGCGGAAGGTCAGTGGACTGCGCCATTGTCCGCATTGACTCTGAAGACCCTCAGCACGTGGTGGGTGAGATCCAGGCGAAAGGTGACAATGTCTGCATCGGCTATTACAAGAATCCTGAGGCGACTGCAGCCGCATTTACGGAGGACGGCTTCCTCAAGACCGGCGACCTCGGCATCATCGACGCTCACGGCAATATCTTCATCAGAGGCCGCAGCAAGAGCATGATTCTCAGCGCAAACGGCCAGAATATCTACCCGGAGGAGGTTGAGGCTGTGGTGAACAATCAGGACTATGTGGTAGAGTCCGTAGTCGTGGACAGGGCAAGCAAGCTCGTTGCTCTTGTCTATCTCGATGCGGATGCCATGAAGAAGGCAGGACTCGACGAGGAGACTGTCGCTGATCTGCATGAGACTATAAGGATCAATGCAAACAAGGCATTGCCGTCCTACAGTCAGCTCCAGAAAGTGGAAGTCGTGGACAATCCTTTCGAGAAGACACCTAAGATGAGCATCAAGCGCTTCATGTACAAATAGTTGTTTTTGGTGCAACGTATATGGTTTTTTCTGCATCTAACATTTGTTGACTACTAACAGTTGAGTGAATTATGAACTGGAAGAAATTGATTGTACTTGCACTTCTTGCATTCTTTTTCCATCAGAACGCAGATGCGTTCCGTCCACAGAAACCGTTCAAGGCGGACATCTCCTTTTCGGCCGCATTCATTGTCGAGGGCAATGTTCTCCAAGACCGTTTCATGGGCGGTTATCTGTCGTATGATGACTTCTATCGTGGCTATTCCCCTGACGTGGAGCATCTGTACGCTGAATATATTCAGGTGCCGGCTGCTGCAGATTTGGGTCCGATGTTCTCCTTGCGGGCTGATTTCAAGGTGCTCGAATGGCTTTGTGTAGGTGTGGATTTGTCATACCAGCACATTTGGGGCACCGTCTATAAGGGATTCAACCGCTATCCGGAACGGAAGGTAAAGGGAAACGTGTATTATGTGATGCCGGAAGTCAGGTTCGACTACCTGAGGACGAGGCTTTCCACATTGTCCTCTTCCTGTAGTCTCGGACTTGGAATCTATGACGGGTTCAAGAAGAAAGTCTATGCGGACTTCCAGTTGAGGCCCATCACTTATTCGATAGGTACCGTGGTTTACGGTAAAGTAGGCGTGACGGTCGGTACTCTTATGAATGGTTTGGAATATGGTGTAGGTGTAAGATTCTAAAGGAGGTAATGCTATGAAAATTAAAGTATTGATGGCGTTGGCCGTTTTGCCGCTTTTGGCTTTCGAATGTTGTGAAGATCAGGATACCTGGCAGTTCCGTTGTCAGCGGGGAAGTGAATTCACACTTTATCCGCTGGACGTTCTCGATGAAGTGATAGGGGAGTCTCTGATGTCACTGAATTTTGTCCAGAGCGTAATTGATTCGCACAATGGCAATCCTTCCCTCGGCATACACTCCGTCAAGGACAGGACCGGTTGGGAGTATCTGGTGGAAAACAGGATTGAAAAAAGTGATACCATCTGGTTTGATGCCAGAAGAAGAATGAGGATGCGCCGTTCGCAGCCCGGAAACAAATGGATCGTGACGCGAAAGGATGATTACGGTCACAATGATCAGCTGTATTCGTTTGAACTGAAGGCGGAACGCTGTGACAAGGATGTTGACGGTGCTCTCAAGTATCCGTGGCTTGTTACTGTCGAAGGCAGCCGTACCGAGAACTCGGATTATTCAATGACCTATTCAGTGCCGGCTCCGATGAAAGTCAGATGGGGCAACATGCTTACTTTCAGCAGCGAAGATATCATGCCGGAAGGCAAACTGCTCATCTCTTTTTACAAGGAAGGCAAGAAAATCGACTGGATAAATGCTGACTATGCAGCAGACGGCACAAAGTACGAGACTTCATTGAACAATTAAAGACAGCGTTGCCGTCAATGGACAATGTCGTTATCGCCGAATCATGACTGACAATTTGTCACGACAATCACATTGGAACATTATTTGACCTTTCATAGACCGTCCGGTATGCCGGGCGGTTTTTTGTTGTGCCGCCGCATTGACCGGAAAACATTGAAATTTAAAATATAAAATATCATGGCAGAGATTAAAGGTAAAATCGGCGTCACTACGGAAAACATCTTTCCGGTGATCAAACAGTTCTTGTATTCGGATCACGAGATATTCCTCAGAGAGCTTGTAGCCAATGCTGTGGATGCCACAGAGAAAATCAAGGCACTTGCTTCTTCCGGAGACTTCAAAGGTGTGCTCGGAGAACTTTCAGTCAGAATCGAACTCGATGAGGACAAGAAGGTGCTCAAAGTCATTGACCGTGGTATCGGTATGACCGAAGAAGAAATCGACAAATACATAAACCAGATCGCGTTCTCTTCAGCAGGAGAGTTCCTGGAGAAATATAAGGACCAGATCGGCAACATCATCGGCCATTTCGGCCTCGGATTCTATTCAGCGTTCATGGTTTCCAAGAAGGTGACCATCGAGTCATTGTCCTGGAAAGAGGGTGCGAAACCGGTCATGTGGTCTTGTGACGGCAGTCCTGAGTATGAAATGTCAGAGTGCGACAAGAAAGACAGGGGTACTGTCATAACATTGTACCTGGATGACGATTCTTCAGAGTATGCCGCAAAGGGCAAAATCGAGCAGCTGCTGAACAAATACTGCAAGTTCATGCCGTTCCCGGTCGTATTCGGCAAGGAGCAGGAGTGGAAAGACGGCAAATATGTCGATACTGACAAGGACAAGGTCATAAACAGCGTGGAGCCTCTGTGGACACGCAAGCCGTCAGAACTCAAGGAGGAAGACTACATGAACTTCTACAAGGCCCTGTATCCGACTTATGAGGAGCCTCTGTTCTATATCCATCTGAATGTGGACTTCCCGTTCCATCTGACAGGTATCCTTTATTTCCCTAAGATCAAGGAGAGGATGGCGATCGAGAAGAACAAGATTCAGCTCTATTGCAACCAGATGTTCGTGACCGACCACGTGGATGACATTGTCCCGGACTTCCTGACACTGCTTCATGGTGTGATCGACTCTCCGGACATTCCGCTGAACGTCTCCAGAAGCTACCTGCAGAGCGATTCCAATGTGAAGAAGATTTCCGGCTACATCACCAAGAAGGTGGCTGACAGGCTGGAAGAGATCTTCAACAATGAGCGCAAGTCGCTGGAGGAGAAATGGGACAACCTCAAGCTCTTCATCGAGTACGGTATGTTGTCAGACGAGAAGTTCTGCGAAAGGGCAATGAAATTCGCTCTTCTGAAGAATACTGATGGCAAGTTCTTCAGCCTGGAAGAGTACCGCAAGGCTATCGAAGGCTCACAGACAGACAAGGACAAGAAGGTCGTTTATCTGTATGCTACAGACACTGATGCCCAGTACACCTTCATCGAGGGAACCAAGAATAAGGGTTATGACGTGCTGCTGATGGACTGCGAGCTGGATTCACACTTCGTAAGCCTGCTCGAGAGACAGATTCCTGACTGCAGGTTCTGCCGCGTGGACTCCGATGCCATAGACAATCTTATCCCTAAGGAAGACAGGACCAGGCCTGAGTTCAGCGAGGCTGAGAAGAATGACATTTCCGACCTGTTCAAGGCAGTGCTGCCTAAGGGCTACGAGTATATCGTGACGGCAGACAATCTCGGCAAGACCGGCGAGCCTATCCTCATCACTCAGAACGAGTTCATGCGCCGTTACCGCGAGATGAGTTCATTGGGCGGAGGAATGAATTTCTACGGTCAGTTGCCGGTATCGTACAATATCACTGTCAATGCTGAGAATCCGCTCATTGAGAAGATTCTTGAGGCCGAGAAGGCACAGGTTAAGCCTTTGGAAGTCGTGGCAGATGCTGATCCTGAAATCGTAAAGGCAGGTGAGGCCAAGGATGCTACAGATGAGCAGAAGAAGGCTGCAGAAGATGCCAAAAATGCCGCACGCGAGGCAAAGGATGCTGCTTACTCAGTACATAAGGCTGATATCGAGGCATTTGCATCAAAGAATGAAGTGCTCCAGCAGATTGCTGACTTGGCGCTTCTTGCCAATGGTCTGCTTAAGGGCAAGGCTCTGAGCGAGTTCATCGCGCGCAGCCAGAAGGTAGTAAGCGACGCATATCTGAAATAAAACGCAACTCTGGTAAAGAGTTATAAACAAGGAAAGAGAGACTCCCGCATTGGCAGGAGCCTCTCTTTTTAGTTTGTCTTCTTGTAACTTGCTACTGCACAAGTGGTGGTGACTGCACCCAGTCCCAATAGCCATGCCAGGTCCGGCCAGGTGTCTGCGAACGTACATCCCTTGAGGACTATGGCCCTCATCGCATGGGCGAAGTACCGGAGCGGATTGACGAGAGTTATGTCCTGTGCCCATCCCGGCATTGACTCGATCGGCGTGAAAATACCGCTCATCAGCATAAATACCATACTGAAGAACCAGATGACGAACATCGCCTGCTGGGTGTTGTCGCTGAAGTTGGAGACCAGCAGTCCGAATGAAGCCATTGCCAATATGTGGGCGAGTGTGAATACGGCTATGTCCAGCAGGCTGCCCTTGCATACGTAGCCGAATACAATCCACGACAGCAGCAGACACGAGAATACCATGAAAAATGCCACGGCAACGTACGGGACCATTTTGCAGACGATGAAGGTGGTCTTGCGCACAGGCGTTACGTTGATTTGCTCTATGGTACCTCTCTCCTTCTCGGAAACGATGTTAAGTGCAGGCAGGAAACCGCACATCATGGTGACGGCGATCACTATCAGCGCCGGTATCATAAATGCCTTGTAGTCAAGATACTGGTTGTACATGTATTTCTCGTGTATCTCGAACTGTCCTCCCGATGCGGCAGGGATTCCTGAGGCGGATGCCAGGAAACCGCTCACGCAGGCGTTGAGGTACTGCGCTCCGATATTGCCTCTCGTGCCGTTTACGGTATTGACCTTTATACCTACCGGAAGCGGGTCGCTCTTGTCTGTACCGGTCTTGAGATATTGCGCGAATCCGGAATTTATCGTCAGGATGGCATCGGTGCCGCCCTTGTCCATAAGGCGTTGAGCCTCTTCCGGTGAAGAAGCCAGGTCCAGCAGCTCGAAGTAACCGGACGACGCGCATTTTTCGGTAAGCAGCTGGGACTGGTCTGACCGGTCATTGTCCACTACCGCGAGTTTTATGTTGCGGACCTCCATATTGGCGGCGAACGGGAAGACAAATATTATCAGAAGCGGAAAAACCATTACTATACGTGGCATTCCGGGATCTCTCAGAAACTGCTTGAATTCTTTCTTTAACAGATATTTCCACATATTACAGTCTGGTTTTAAAGTTCTTGACGCTTACCCACAGGAGGAATACTGCCATTCCTGACAGGACCGTCAGCTCTTTGGCTATCTCCTGCAGTCCGACGCCCTGTATCATGATCTTCTTCACAATGATGATGAACCATTTGGCCGGGATGAAATCTGAAAGCACCTGAAGTGCCACTGGCATGCTCTCGCAAGGGAAAATGATTCCTGAGAGCAGCATTGTCAGTCCCATACCGCAGAGAAGCATCGCTGTCTGCTGTGTCTTGGAAATCACAGATACCAGCAGTCCGAGTCCAAGAGAAGAACCTACGAATATGAGGGCAGAGAATGACAGCAGGGGCAGGCTGCCACGTATCGGCACTTCCATTACATAATGTGCCAGCAGCAGTACGCTCACGAAATTGATGAGCGACAGGAACAGGTAAGGGATAAGTTTCGACAGTATTATCCAGAAAGGCTTGACAGGGGAGACGAGCACGAGCTCCATTGTCCCCATTTCCTTTTCCTCAACGATGGACACTGCCGTCATCATAGAGCATATCAGCATGAGTATCAGGCCCATGACGCCAGGGACGAAGTTGTAGGACGAGTTCATGGCCGGGTTGTACATCAGCTGCACATTAGGCCTCATGGATGTGGTCCCGACTCCGAACATTCTCTCGGAAAATTCCACCTGGCTGCTCTGCAGCACGCCTTTTATGTAGTTCATCACGATCTGTGCGGAGTTAGGGTCAGAGCCGTCGCTGACTATCTGTATGACAGCCTTGCCCTGGGATGAGAACTTCTTGTCGAAGTCACTTTCGAAGCACAGGAACGCCTTCGCCTTTCCTTTCCTGATCCGCACCTCGGCTTCGGCGGGCGAATTGTGGAACTCCCCGATGCTCAGATACTTGTTGTTGTCGATGCGGTCGATTATGGTGCGCACGACAGGATCCCCAGGGTCTCCGACGACGTCCACCACAGCATTG
>SAMEA104315429__coassemble_1309_pt1 | contig 12350 bp, 9 predicted proteins | sample SAMEA104315429__metabat2_high_PE_016 | metagenome-assembled genome bin SAMEA104315429 (sample SAMEA104315429) | gut metagenome | biome: Monkey gut; feature: monkey-associated habitat; material: faeces | place: China | collected 2013 | reverse complement strand
GTCACCGAGTTCGTTACTGTCAATGACCTTGCAACATTGATGAACAACACTCCTGTAAACAAAGTCATCGAGGCATGTTTCAGTCTCGGTCTCATGGTGTCAATCAACCAGAGACTTGACGCAGAGGCACTTGTGCTTGTCGCAGAAGAGTTCGGATACAAGGTGGAATTCGTCACTGCAGACATTCAGAATGAGATCAATCAGGAGAATGACGAGCCGGAGAACGAGGCGGACCTCGTGACAAGACCTCCGATCATCACAGTGATGGGACACGTCGATCACGGTAAGACATCGCTCCTCGACTATATCAGACAGACCAATGTGATCGCAGGCGAGGCCGGAGGTATCACACAGCACATCGGTGCATACAACGTGGTACTCCCCGACGGACGCAGGATTACCTTCCTCGACACTCCTGGTCACGAGGCCTTTACAGCCATGCGTGCCCGTGGTGCACAGCTCACCGACCTGGCGATCATCATTATCGCCGCCGATGATGCGGTCATGCCACAGACAGTCGAGGCCATCAACCACGCACAGGCGGCAGGCGTTCCTATGGTATTCGCCATCAACAAGATAGACAAACCTGGCGCTCAGCCGGAGAGAATCCGCCAGCAGCTCGCTCAGATGAACATTCTCGTAGAGGATTGGGGCGGAAAATACCAGTGCCAGGAGATTTCGGCCAAGAAGGGTCTCAATGTGGATAAACTCCTCGAGAAAGTCCTTCTCGAAACCGACCTCATGGACCTTAAGGCGAACCCTAAGAAACTTGGCGTCGGTACAGTCATCGAGTCGTCTCTGGACAAGGGCCGCGGATACTTGGCGACAATCCTTGTGCAGGACGGAACGGTCCACACCGGCGACATGATGCTCAGCGGATGCTACTACGGACGTGTAAAGGCCATGTTCAATGAGCGTGGACAGAAGGTAGAGACAGCCGGTCCTTCAACTCCTGTTTCCATTCTCGGTCTCAACGGAGCGCCGAGCGCCGGTGACAAGTTCAATATCATGAACGACGAGAAGGAGGCCAAGGCCATCGCCAACAAGCGCGAGCAGCTTATCCGAATCCAGGGCATCAAGACCCAGAAGCATATGACTCTCGAGGAAATCGGTCGCCGTATCGCCATCGGTAACTTCAAGGAACTCAATATCATCATCAAGGGGGACGTGGACGGTTCAGTGGAGGCGCTCTCAGATTCATTGATCAAACTCTCTACCGAAGAGGTTCGTGTCAATGTCATCCACAAGTCAGTGGGCGCAATCTCCGAGTCCGATGTCATGCTGGCTACTGCATCCGATGCGATCATCATCGGTTTCCAGGTACGTCCTTCTGCTGATGCAAGAAACCTCGCAGAGAAAGAGGGTATCGAAATCCGTCTCTACTCCATCATCTACGATGCCATCAATGAGGTTACTGACGGTATCGAGGGTATGCTTGAGCCTGAGAAGAAAGAGGAAGTTACTGCAACTGCAGAGGTTAAGCAGACCTTCCACATTTCCAAGGTCGGAACGATTGCCGGCTGTCTTGTCAAGGACGGCAAGATGACTGCCAAGAGCAAGGTACGTCTTATCCGTGACGGCATCGTGGTCTATACCGGTGAGCTTTCATCTCTCAAGCGCGGCAAGGATGACGCAAAAGAGGTCATGACCGGCATGGAGTGCGGTATCGGTATCGACAAGTACAATGATATCAAGCCTGGCGATGTCATCGAGGCATTCCAGATTGTAGAGATCAAGAGGACGCTGTAAAGCTTCCCGCATAATTTGAAAAACACCTGGTGCAGGAAAATGCATCAGGTGTTTTCTTACATTAATATGAGGTTCGATATCTGCTACTCCTCCGGATCATATTCGAGAATGTCGCCGGGCTGACAGTCGAGGGCGCGGCAGAGGGCCTCCAGAGTAGAGAAACGGACTGCCTTGGCCTTGCCTGTCTTAAGAATGGAAAGATTCGTGGCGGAGATACCGACTTTCTCAGCCAGTTCTCCGCTCGACATCTTCCTGCGAGCCAACATTACATCTATGTTAACTGTAATCGGCATAATCGTTATTCAGTAGCCTCCCCTTCTGCCGGAGACTGTGGCTTCACTTCTGCACCCTTGAGATAGCTCGGAAGATTCATGCCTGCCATCTTGAACAGTTCGTCAAGCGGCGGAACAGACTGCATCATACCGGAGATGAAATTGGCAGTGGACGTCTTGCCGTCACCCTTGCCGTTTCCGTCCCAGACGGTAACCTTGTCGATCTTGATGCCCTTGACTGCCTCGACCTGAGTCTTGACAAGTTCAGGAAGTTTATCCGCGATAAGCATGAGCACAGCCTTCTGTGCATCACCTTCAGCAGCATTGACAAGCCTCTGGAAACCATCAGCCTGCTTGGTAAGAATTTCTTCGATACCCTTCGCCTGGGCAGCCATCTTCGCGTATATCGCATCAGCCTCACCCTGAGCAGTTCTGCGCAGCTTTTCTGCTTCAGCCTCGGCGTCAATGATGGCCTTTTCCTTCTCAATCTGGGCAGGAACCACAATGTTAGCCTGCTGGGTAGCCTGCTCTCTGGCAGCACGCGCAAGCTCGGCACTCTGCTCTGCCTTATATGCCTCTTCCATCGCCATAGCGGCCTGGACTTTTTCCGCTGCTATCGCAATTCTTGCAGCTTCAGCCTCCTTTTCACGTCTGACCGCATCAGAATTGGCGATCGCAATCTTGGAATTGTTCTCACCTTCGACTGCCTTTGCATTGGCATCAGCAGTGGAAATTCTGGTGTCGCGGACAGTCTCGGCAATGCGGATATCCTTGTCCCTGTCAGCCTCTGCCTTACCGATCTCACCGAAACGGTTCTGCTCGGCAACGCTCTTCTTGGCATCATTGATAGCCTTGGCAGCTGCCTCCTTTCCGAGAGCCTCGATGTAGCCGGACTCGTCGCGGATATCGGTGACATTCACATTGATAAGCTTCAGACCGATTTTGCGGAGCTCTGCCTCGACATTGGTACTGACATTGGCGAGGAACTTGTCGCGGTCGGAATTGATCTCCTCAATGTCCATGGTCGCGATGACGAGCCTGAGCTGTCCGAAGAGGATGTCGGTGGCGATGTTCTGGATATTCTCGATGGTGAGACCGAGCAGACGTTCAGCCGCATTGGTCATATTGTCAGGCTCAGTGGAGATGCCGACAGTGAAGCGGCAAGGCACATCCACACGGATATTCTGCTTGCTGAGCGCATTGGTAAGATTGCATTCGATGGAAATCGGAGTAAGATCCAGGAAAGAGTAGCTCTGGAAAACAGGCCAGATGAACGACGCCCCTCCGTGAATACACTTGGCAGATGAAGCTCCTCCGTTCTTGTTTCTTCCTGTCTTTCCGTAGATTACGAGAATCTTGTCAGACGGACAACGCTTGTAGCGGTTGAGTATTGCGGACAATGTGACGATAAGCACGACTACCGCAATCGCAATGATGATAATTATTTCCATATCACAATGAATTAGGTATTATTATAGTGTCAAATTATAAGCGGCTCCAAGGGTTCCACGAGCAATGTACTGGAATCCACTACTTCAACGACCTTTATCTGAGCTCCGGTAGGAATTGAATCACAGTCAGTTACGGCATCATATTCACGCACGGCGCCATTGATGGTAATCTGAACTTTTCCGGTCCCGCGTCTCTCCCCCGGAATAGTCAGATAGACCTTTCCGTGACATCCGGCCGCAGATTTATAGAGATTGATATTTCCCGACTGCTGCATCCCGGCCAGCCACTTGAACATCAGCATCACGACAGTGACAAGGGCCACGCCGACAACGAACGCCAGAAGCAGGACCAATGCTTCAGAACCGAACTTGCCATGCATCAGTATGGCCGTCCAGCTGAACCCGAGGAAGAAATTCACCAAGTTCCTGAACGTGAACAGGTTCATCGAAGGATCCCCGTCAAAGTCCGGATGCATATCCAGGCCACCGCCGAAATCCGGGTCGATGTCGCCGCCCAAGTCGGTGTCCGAGTCAATGCCGACAAATGTAAGTATGCTCTGGATAATAAAAGTCAATGAAGTGGCTATGGCGATGCACCATAGGATCTTCATGAACAAGTCAAGCGAAGTCCACCATTCTGTAATCATAGTCAATAATGTTTCGGGACAATGTCCCAGGTTGTTTCCGCTAATATAAAAATAATTTTACGAATATCGATAAATTTTCCACAAAATTCGTAAAATTTCACCTTTTTAATGATTTTTTTACGAGCCCGGTCGGTGGTGGGGTCACCGGAGGTTCGCTTCGCTCATCCCGTCAGTCTGGTGCCTGACACCCGTTCACAAGGTCATGTTGCAGCATTCACAAGGCCGATGTAGCGCACCATGCAAATAGCTATGTATCAAGCATTTAACCAAAATCAGAGTTATGGTTTTCACAACTCTGAAAATGCCTAAAGTGCTGATAGTCAGCGGAATACGCGTTGCGCGTCCTATCAACATCGGTAAACTTTTTTTCAGGACTATATAACATGTACGCCAAGCTTCGCTAAAACGTAAAAGAACAAGTATAATCTTTCCTACAATAAGGGAGTCATGTAAAGTGGCAGGAAAACAATGCCGTCTTCGATCTTCAGGTCCTTATCATGCAACACATAAGGAGTCGACAAATCCTTGGCATATTTGGTCATACATTTCGTCAAAGATGTCAATGCATATCGGACACCAGACTTGACTTCTATCGGAGATATATTATGACGGCTCGTCGTGGTCGGTTTGGCGATAAGGAAATCTATCTCCATGCGGTCTTCAGCAGATGTTCGAGAGCTGTTGCTGAAAAAGAACAGATTATGGCCTGACGCCTTAAGCATTTGGGAAACAATGTTTTCCACTAACATTCCTTGATTAACCTCAAGCTTGTCGAACATCAGTTTGCGGTACAAATCCTCCGTCACAATGCCTCTCTCATCAAATGCATGGCTTATCAGGAGTCCGGTATCGTTCAAATAGCATTTGAGCGTGCTTCTGTCCTCATTTAATTTCAATCCGATACTAGGCTCTGTAGAATTATAGCAGCAGTTGATAACTTTCGCATCACTTAACCAGAAGAAGGACTGCGAATAATCACGCATACGGGCATCTTCCCGCAATGCAGACAAGCGGAATGTCTTTTCATGCTTCTGCAACTGACCAGGTATCTCTTCAAATATGGCCGACACTTTGGTTTCCTGATTGTCGGCGTATTTTTTAATGTCATTGCGGTAAAGCGCCAGAATATCCCTCTTAACCTCGTCCACTTTCACAAAATCCTGGGTTTCAATGTATTTCTTCACTGCCTGCGGCATTCCCCCGACAATCATATACTGACGAAAATAATCCATTGCCCTGCGATGGAACGCGCCCATCGGCTTTTTCTTTTCAAACTGTGAACGGATATACGGCATTATCATTTCATCCCCCATAGCCCATAGGAATTCCTCAAAATCCATCGGATACATCTGAACCGGATGTTCTTCCGATGGTATCATGATGTCTTTCACGTTCTTCTTTATTGAAACCAAGGAGCCTGTCTCGATATAGTCGAACCTATTGTCCTTCACGAAGTGTTTGATTCCGGAACGTGCACGGGGGCAGAATTGCACTTCATCGAATATTATCAATGAGCGGGCCTCCTCGCCACGGCTCTGTCGAGGGAAAAGTTTACACCTGAAATATAATTCAAGATTCCGGAAGAGGGTGTCAAGGTTATCAAGATAGAGGTCGAAAAATTCCATGACCTGTGGACTCACTTTGCTGAAATCCACAAGAATATATGATTCATATTCATCGTGTCCAAACTCTTCGACGATATGGCTTTTGCCAATTCGCCTTGCTCCTTCTATCAAGAGAGCGACTTCTCCTTTGCGTTCCTTCTTCCATTTCAGAAGCGTCTGATAAATCTTCCTTTTCATATTTTCACCTTTTCAAGACTTAGCGGCCCCTCGAATTTACACCTTTTCAAGGTTAAGGGACACCGCAAAAATACACCTTTTCAAGGTTAATTGAAAGAAATCGGGGAAATATTTAGGTTTCTATGATTTTTCACACGCCCGGTCAGTGGTGGGACCGCCGGAGGTTCGCTTCGCTCATCCCGTCAGGCTGGCGCCTGACACCCATTCACAAGGTCATGGGCGACCATGCCTCCGGCGGCCCCACCACCGCCCGGGCTTTTATGATATGGGGAAAGGACAACAGATGACCATGCCTACGTAGTTGACATAAAGATTATTTTGTTAGCATAATTCTAATAGAATAATGCTTAGTATTTGGATAAAATCCGAGAAAATCTGAAAGGACTCAGGAAAACATTTAGGTTTTTTACGCGCCCGGTAGATGGTTGTCCGGATTAAAACGATTATTTCCGGACAAGTTTGTGAATTGTACAACTTGTCCGGAAATAGGGGCGTTTTTATGGACGAAATGTTAAAAACCAACTAGAGGCAGCAGGTTAAAACAAGCGAAACTACGGCGAGAAGGATGGATATGAGGCCCAGTTTCATGGAGATGCGCGTGGCATGAAACGGGTGATGCCAATAGTAGCAGAGGGAGCACCCTTTGGAAACTTTTACATCTTTCCCCACAATGTCAGAATTATCAAAACCAGGTCCGCAGAGTTCCCTGATCGAGGCCGGATTTAGGGCTATGTCACCATCTGTCAAACCTGTAAAATTAGGATTGAACACATATTGTCGGTAGATCGACTTGCCTGTCATCGGAGAATAAATCTTCACAACGGAAAGGCGCTTACGGCAGCGGGAAGAGTCCTTTCTGGATTTCCCGAACACATCAGAGTATGCACCAGATGTCATATAGACCGCATCCTCCTGGTTGATATCACCGCATAAGTCTGTGAAAATATTACATCCCGAAACAGTATTAATCACTCCTTGTCCGTTCTTCGGAGGAAAGTTCAATGCAATAACTTTTTTCTGAACTTGTTTCATAAATTATCATTTTTAGAGTTTAATTCGGCAGCCGCATGGCGACTGCCGAAAAGATTGTATTAATTGACAAATAGTTAAATAGTTAATTATAGAGCTCGCACAGCACGAACACTACAACTACTATTTGATTTGGAGTAGTTGGTTGATTCACCTTTGCTGAAACTGAATATGAGCGCTTCTATACCGTTGTTCTCAGTAGAAGACCAATAAACATTAGTTCCGAACTGAGTGCCTCCAACGGATGGAGAGGATAGTGTTGCATTCAGTTTAGACTTATTATTATATATGGTCTTTAACTCAACAATGGCTGGCAGATACCATGATGCACCCTTGGCACGACACCATTTTGCAGCCGGAGACTCAGCAGCTATCTTATCTGTATTTGAGGCACCATCCGTATTGCTATTTGCACGGGTTGTATCATAACATCCCCATTCTGCTTTGGTTTCATCCTTAGAAAGGATCTTAACAACAGAACCTGAGCTATAGAACACCACTCCTGGCACATCATCAGCGACAACGAAAGTACCAATTTTCAATCCTGTAGCATCAATCTTACAGCCATTATAATTTAGCATTAAAAGCGCCACATTCTTCGTCACATCCAAAGTTTCCAGCGAAGTTCCACCAACATTCAAATTCACAAGCGCCACATTCTTCGTCACATCCAATGTCTTCAGCGAAGTACTACTAACATTCAAATTCACAAGCGCAACATTCTTCGACACATCCAAAATATGCATGCTGCTGCACCCTGCCAGATTCAGGTTCGCGATTTCCAAGTTATTGGACAGATCTATATCCGTCAAGGCGGTATTGGATGCCTCAAGTGTTTCCAGCACCGTGTTGTAGCCGAGCGCAAGGGCTGTAATGCCGGCATTGTCAGAGACATTGAGGGTCTTGAGGACAGTGTTGCTGCGGACATTGACATTCAGGAGATTGTTCTTGCTGACATCGAGTTTGTCGAGGGCGGTGTTATTGACAACCCTAACCGTAGACAACTGGTTATCAGAGCAATCAAGCATAGTCAGCGCGGCATTGTTATTCACATCCAACGCAGTCAGCTTGTTGCTTGAGCAATCGAAATACTGGAGTTCGACATTCGAATCCACGTTCAGGTCGGTGAGGCCGCAGGCATTGAGATCCAGATGAGTGAGGGCGGTAAGCGTGGAAACATTGACACCTGTCACCAGACTGTTTCCGCTTGCGACCAATTTGGTCAGCTGGATGTTTTCATCAATATTGAAAGACGTCAGCACGCTGCTGCCGGTGAGGTTCAATGTCGTGAACTCCGTGCCGGCGAATGCCAGTTCGAGGGTCGGCGCCTGATCATAGCCGGCGATGGTGAAGGCGTTGCCGTTCAGGGCGTTGGTGTTCACATTCTGGAGATAGAGGTCCTTCAGAGCAATGTCGTTATTCACATTGAGCTTCTTAATCGGGTTACCGTAAGCCACGATGGTCTCGAGCTTCTGGAGGTTCGGCAGGTCAATTACCGAAACATTGTTACCGTTAAGATTCAGATATTTGAGGTTCGGACAATCCTGGAGACCCACGATGCTGGAAATGCTTCTGCCCGAGCAGTTTACATTCTGGACATTCTCTGCCTCGGCAATGCTTATCTCGCCATCCTCATCATCATCGAAGAGCGCCAGAAGGTATGTCTTCAGGTTCGCATCAGGGATATGGATGCCGCCATCATTGTACGAAATGGTCGTGAGTTCCTCCTTCTTTATGGTGAGCGCAGTCTCCTGAGCGGCATCCTTCACCCAAAGTTTCGCCATCTCCGCATTTCCGTCACAAGTCACGCTGACCATAGCGGAATTACCGCTTACATCCAGGCTCGTAAGCTTGTTGGAAGAGCAATCCACGGTCTCCAGAAGGGTGTTCTTAGACAGGTCGAGCGCCGTCAGGGCATTCTTGCTGCAATCCAGCGTGAGCAATGCCGTATTCGCGGTCAGCCCGAGACTCGTCAGATTGTTCGAAGAGCAATAAAGGTTTTCCAGGAGTGTGTTCTTGTATAGGTTCAATGCGGTGATGCCGGTGTTCGAGCAATCGAGTTCTTTCAATGCCGGCAAACCGATGATGTTCAATGATATAAGACTATTCTTGCGACAATACAGGACTTCAAGTGCGGTATTGTTCCTAAGGTCGAGAGCAGTCAGGTTGTTGGAAGAACATTGAAGGTCTGTAAGGGCCTTGTTGTTCTTGAGATTTAGTGTACCCAAATTATTGTTCGAGCAGATGAGCGAATTAAGTTCCGCTGACTCGCTGACGTCCAGAGTATTAAGCTTATTTGCGGAGCAATCCAATGTCTTGAGTGCGGCCAATCCGCTGAGGTCGAGTTTCTGGAGATTGTTCCCGTTCACGTGAATCTCGGTCAACTTAGGAGAATGACTGAGGTCGAGGGATGTAAGTTTATTGAGGCTTACATCTATGGTTTCGAGGTTGCTGAAGTACTCGATTCCAACGAGAGAAGTAAGTCCGAGCAATGATGCATCGATGGCTGTCACCGCCTTGGCCTCATCTTCAGAGATTTCGCCGTCACCGTCCGTATCGAAATTCTCGACACAATATGCCTTGAATTTAGGGTCGGCAAAACTGATGACATCACGGGTCCAAGGAACCATCTGGATATACTCGGAAGTGAGGTCATTGTTGCCGTCAGAGATGCTGAGCCTGACATTGGCAGAGCATTTGTTCTGGAAATACGCATCCTTGAGATTGCGGCCGCTGACGGTTACGCTGATGAAGCCGTTCTCGGCTGAAACGCTTTCTACGGTGAGAGCCACTGTCTCAGGGGAAGCCTTGGTGATGGTGTAAACGGCTGACATTGAGAGAGCTGTCTGCCATACGGTGGCTACTTCGGCGGCTGTGGATGCAGGTTTCAATTCAAAGTCGAAGGTGGCGGTGCCGGGAGTTATGGTACCGTTATTCGTAAAGGTCATGACCGCCTTGCCGTCAGAATATTGCGGAACGTAGGCGATGGAATGGATCCTGGCGAGAATGGCCGTGATCTGCTCCTGGATATCCTCGATGTCATTCTGGATGGCATAAATCTGCGACTTGATGCTCTTGATATCCTTCTCGCAGGTCGCTACTCTCTTGGTGAGAGCCTCAATTGTGGAATTGACCGCAGCTACCTCGGATGCTATCTTCGCATTGATAGTGTTTACTTCTTCCGCAATCTGCGCAGTAATCTTGCCTTCGGAAGTCTCGATGGCCTCCTTGATTGCTGCCTTGTATGCGGCGGTCAGGTCCGATTTTGCAGTCTCCAGGTCGGTACGGAGCTTGGCAATGTCGGCTGCATTGTCAGCGATAGCTGATGCATTATTGTTGATGGCGGAAGCATTGTTTGCGATAAGTTCACCGTTGTCTGCGATATCCTTCGCATTGGCGGCAATCTTCGAGGCGTTTTCCGCAATGGCCGCGTCGGTGGAAGTCTTCAGTTCCGCGATAGAAGTCTTGTTCGACTTGACACCTGCGGCATTGGTCTCAATGGCTGTCTTGTTTGCCTTGATCAGGTCGGTGTTGGCGGATATGAGCTTCGTCATCTCCGTCCTCAGCGCCGAAATCTTCGAAGCATAGTCCGACTTGACGGCAGTTATCTCGGAATTGATTTTGGCGATGTCGTCCTTGTTTGCAGTAACCTTGTTCTGGAGCGCCGAAATCTTGGAATTCATCTCCGACTCCAGCGATGCAATGTTGGACTCCAACTTGCTGATTTTCGTAGAATTGGCACTAATGGCCGATGCGTTCTTGACGATAGCCTTGGCATTGTCGGCAATCTTCATAGAATTGTCCGCAATGGCATTGGCGTTCTTGGAAACATTGCCCTGGAGTGTGGTCACATCGCTTCGCAATGCCTTGATAAGCGTGGTGTTGGCACTGATTTTTCCCTCCAGTTGCGTCTGCAGGCTGCTGATGAGATTCTCCAGATATGATTTCTGGCTGGCGAGCTGCGATTCCAGATTAGTCTTGAGCACGGAGAGTTTGGCATCCGTCTGGGCTGTAGTGTAATAGCCGGTGAGTTTCTCGTTCACCCAAGATTTCATTGATGACTCCAATGCAGAAACGGCATCTGCGATAGCCTGGGTATAGGCAGCCTCGATTTCAGATTTGGCATTCGCGATAGCGGTGGTATAACCCTCTGATACAGCAGCCGTCACATCACTTGCAATGTTAGACTTTATAGGTTCCAATGCGGTCTCGATTTCAGTAGTGACAGATGTCTTGATTTTATTGTCAATGTCGGTCATCTGCTGATTCAGTCCGTCAATGGTCTGCTGGATGGAAGCGACGGTGGAGGCAGTGGAATTATATTGTTCCAATGTTACGAAGGTGGCTGATGCCCAATCTTTTACGTCGGTAGTCTGGTTATCGACATAAGTCCGCAGTTCAGCAATCTTGCCCTCCAGTTCGGTATCCTTTGCCTTCAATGCGGTTATGGCATCATTGATATTGTCCACCTGATTCTGCAGTTCGGTGCGTGCGGCGGAAAGCTGAGCGATGACATCCGACTTGGCGGCCTCGATAGATTTCACGAGGTCGTTCTTCAGCGTGGTATTGTCGCCAGCGGCTTCTTTCTTGGCATCGGCAATCGCCTTGTTGAACTCGGTCTTGGCGGCTTCGAGCTTGGTATCATTGTCCTTGATGGCTTTGTCGAGCTTTTTGGAAGTTTCCGTGAGGTTGTCAATGTAGGTTTTCAGCCCGGCATCCGCCTTTTTCAGGTCGGACAATGAAGTTGTGATGGATTTGAGCTGATTGTTGATTGAACTGATCTCACTGTCTTTGATAGTGTCGATCTGGTTCTGCAGGTTCTTGATGTCGTCCTGGCTGACGCAGGAGAACGTCAAGAATAATCCGGTAAGGATTAGAAATGCGAATTTAGATAGTTTCATATAATGGTGAATTTAATTGATTTCGCTACGGCGAATACGGAAGCAGGCGGCATCAGTCACGACGTCGCTTTTATTACGTAATATATTGCTTATCAGAACATTATACCCCCCCCCGAACTGAAAAATCAGCGCGGATCACGCTCAAGATACAAGATGCGCATATGGGTATCATAGTAATTATTAGAGTTTTGACTTCTCGCAAAGGTAGTCAATATTTTCATAGGATGTTCATTTTTTTCTCCGGAACATACTCGAGGATGTTGCCGGGTTTGCAGTCGAGAACACGCTACCGTTTCAGGCGAGTGACATTGTCGGTGCAAATGTCATCACGGTCATCGGGACCGATGGTGGAGAAGGTGACATCGTCCAGGACGACATCTGCTACATTGCGGAAATACGCGCCGTAAGAAGGGAAACAAGGCCAGCGGTCAATATGAAGAATAGCTTAGTGAACATTAAAAAATAACTTGGTAAAAATTATGACCTTTTGACGAGGTAA
>SAMEA104315429__coassemble_1248_pt1 | contig 12806 bp, 8 predicted proteins | sample SAMEA104315429__metabat2_high_PE_016 | metagenome-assembled genome bin SAMEA104315429 (sample SAMEA104315429) | gut metagenome | biome: Monkey gut; feature: monkey-associated habitat; material: faeces | place: China | collected 2013 | reverse complement strand
TGGTTTCGCTTCGAGCGGCCAGAACGGTACGGTAAAGACAATGGGGACATTGCTCCCTTCCGCAGAAATCATTGCCCCGGATATCCCCGTAGAGCCTGTCGAGGCCATGGATATGCTTAAAAAACTTTGTGAGGCGAAAAAGCCGGACCTGATCATAGGCGCGTCGATGGGTGCGATGTATGCCGAAATGCTGCGCGGATATGACAGGATTCTCGTGAACCCGGCATTCAAGCTTGCCGATACCATATTGAAGAACAATGGTTTGGGACGACAGGAGTTCCATAATCCAAGGCGCGACGGACAGACATCATTTCTTGTAAACAAGGGGCTTATAGAAGCGTTCCGCGAAGTGTCTTCGCACAATTTCGAAGGCCTCGAGCCCGACAGCTCAGATCCGGTTTCATTCGGGAATGTCAATGAAGAGAAACAGCGCGTTTACGGAATGTTCGGCATCCACGACACGCTTGTGACAGGCACATTCGAGTTGTTCTCGACCTATTATCCCAATGCAATCCGGTTCAATGGGGAGCACTATCTGGATGACAGCGTTTTCCTGCATTCGGTCATGCCTGTGATAGAAAGGATAGACGACAAGCAGGAAAACAGGGCCAAGAAGGTGATGCTCATAGCATTGACAGATACCCTTCTGGATATGACAAACGGACAGGCGCATGGGCTCGCCATAGAAGATATGGAGCCTTACGGGAGTGCGGTGAAGGCCTTTGCCAAACTCTCGGAGCAGTATTCGCCTTATGTGCTGATTTCCAATGATTTCAATGCCCCTGAACGCCTTCCGGAACTCTATCATTGGGTGGAAAAACGACTTGGCGTGCCGGCATGGAACAGAGTAGTCATTGCCAATAAAAAGGATATGCTGCTCGGGGACTATCTTATCGACAGATATCCGGAACGGCTTGGTACTGGTGACTTTATGGGAACTGTTCTCCATTTCGGCGAAGAACCGTTCAAGACATGGGAAGAAGTGCTGACATATTTCTCCCGTCTTGGCGGCCAGTAGAATCGCTGATTCCTGTCATAGTATGATTTTTGCAGTAAATCTCTGCTTGGTGACAAAGGACTATATGACGTCGCCCAGTTTTATTTAAACATAATTAGTATGAAACGTAGTTTATTGTATTCAGGACTCATGCTTGCTCTCTTGGGAGTATTTGCCAGCTGTAACAAAGACAGCAAGTCCGATGAAAATTGGAAAGATATTCCGTCAAATCAGTTTACCGCAGAAAGCGGAAAAGCTGAAATATCAGTCAATTCCATACCTGTAAGCATAGGAAATGTGAAATTGACGGCATCCAGCGCTACCGAAGGCGTCCTCCAGATGAACAATGTCATTCCTTGCGCTTCTTCAGTTGCGGTCAATGTGAATCTGAAGAATACCGGTGACGCGAAATGGACATTCAGTGGTGAGGGCAACATCTACAATATGGCAGTCATGTCATTGTTCAGTACAGACAAGACACCTATATACACAGTGTCCGTGGAGGGTGAAATCGACGGCAATGAGAAAATCTCCGTCAAGGCAGCAACGAAAGTAGTCGCAAAAGGCGGCATGGAAGGAGACTGGAATCTGCTCAGAGAGGCTGCTCCGGATAAGGATGGAGTGCCTGTGGTAACTCCTTTGCAGATTACCTGGGCAGCAAGTGGTGATTACGCTGTCAGTGCAGCCATGATGGGCAAGATGCTCAGTATATTTGGTAGTGTTCAGCTTGCTGACCAGCTTGACAGGCTTTCATTTACAGAGGACGGAAACGTGACTGCAAGATATTGGGAGTCAGACGAGGATTCAGGCAATTCAGGAATTCCTGATATGAAGGAGTTTGATGGAATCATCAAGAAACTTGTCGGTCCTGACGGAAAATATCATTTCGTTCCGACTACCCACACAGAAAAAGAATGGATAGACCTTCCGCCTGCAAACTTGGCTTTCTGGTATGCGAACGGAGGAAACCTTTTCGTGCTGCCTAATCTCTCTGTATTGTCAGAAATGGAAGGCGCACAGGCTGATGCGTTCGTGACCAGGGCAGCTGACCTGTCCGGTTTGAGCGAACTCCTTGAAGAACTTCAGAAACTGGGCGTTGACACTAAAGAAATACTGCCGGTCATCAAGAATTTCATGGCCAACGGCTTGGTAATGAAATATGTGGTTACTGACAATTCTCTGCAGCTCTTCATGGACAAGGAGCTTTGCGATCCTATAGTGAAACCGCTGCTTCCATTGCTTGAACAGCTCGACAAGAAACTCGAGGAAATGGCCAAGAATCCGGATATTACGGAGGAGCAGAAGGCTGAGCTTCAGAAACTTCAGACCCTCATGGGAGTATTCGGACTGACAAAGCCGTCCGACCTCAAGGCCGTCTGGGCGAATACTACAGAATTTGCTGTAGCGATGAATTTCGTGAGGTAATGCTCAGAAACATTCACGCATTATCTGCGTGATGTTCCGGGTTTTGCCCATAGTATAGAAATGCACGGCAGGGACTTCATTCTTTATGAGGTCCTTGCATTGTTTTATGCACCACTCGGTACCGATCCGATAGACTTCTTCCTTGTCGTCTCCAGCGTCCCTTACCGCGTCTGTCAGCTCTTTAGGAATATCCAGAGAGAAAGACTGGGGCAGCAGTGCTATCTGTTTGGCGGAGGACAAAGGCTTGAGTCCCGGGATGATCGGGACATTGATACCGGCCTTGCGGCATTTCTCCACATAACTGTAGAATACGGAATTGTCGAAGAACATCTGCGTGATGATGTAGTCCGCCCCTGCATCCACTTTCCTCTTCAGGTTCAGGATGTCCGTTTCAATGTTGGCGCATTCGAAATGTTTCTCCGGATATCCGCCTACGCCGATACAGAACGATTCTTCACTCTGGGCATCGAACCGCCGGATGGCCTCTACCAGTTCGTTGGCATGACTGTAGCCGGAAGGGTGGGGAGTGAACCTCTTCTCTCCGCTTACCGAATCGCCGCGCAGCGCCATCAAGTTGCTGATACCGAGGAACCTGTAATTGTACAGGTCGCTTTCGATTTCTTCAGCTGACGTGCCGCCGCAGATTACGTGCGGCACCACGTCGATATCGAATTCCGCCTGGATGGCTGCGCATACCGCCACCTCGCTGATCCTGTTCCTGACCAGATGTCTCGTGTATGTGCCGTCGCTTTCTTTTCGGAAAGCGTATTCGTCCCTGTGGCAGGTGATGTTTATGTATTTGGGGCTGAACTCCATAAACGTGCGCACCTTGTCGAGAAGTTCAGTCTTGCTCATACCGTTGAGTGGCGGAACTATCTCTATCGAAGGAAATGTCTTCTTGCTGCCTGTAAGTATTTCAGAAATTTTCATGGCCTGTTCATTTAGAATGGTGCATACTCTTATGATTACAGCAGGTGTCCGAGGAATTGGCGGGCCTGCTCCTCACTCATTCCGCGTCGTTTCCTGTAGTCCTCGAAATCCTCTTTTGATAGCCTGTGTATCTCAGGATACGTGGCCTCGGGATGGATAAACACGAAACCGCAGACGGATGCGTCAGGAATCATCGCACAGCTCTCCGTAAGCCGGATGCCCAACTTCTCCGCCTCAGGCAGAATGTTCAGGATGTCCCGTTTCAGAGTGTGGTCAGGACAGCTGAGATATCCCGCAGCCGGTTTCACGATTCTGAATTTCCGCTGAGCCCCAGGATGCAGATGCTCCTCCAGATGCTTGTCCAGCCAGAGGGAAGCGGCTTCTGCCAATGTGACGCGCACTGCCCGGTCAAGCATCGATTCGAAACAGCCGCATGTGCAATATCCTGTGTGACAGGTCTGTACGCTTGCAGCGAAAACGCCCATCGGCCCGTAACTCTTTTCCGGCACGAAATCCGCCAGCGAAAGTTTCACAGGACGTCCGTCCATGCTCTTGCCGGCCTTTTCCTGTCTCATCATAGGAAAAACCACATTGACCTCATTCCCGCCGGAACCATATTTCGCGTCAATGTCATTTCCCTTCCGTCGTGCAAGCATTGACCTGAACGAAAGCCGGATCAGCACTTCGTGCCTCGTGCGGAATCGCTCCAGGACGGTCTTGCCTTCTGCCAATATCTTGTTTATCTCCGGGTCATCCGGAAGTTCCTGTCCGTATTTGAAGCCCCAGATAGCCAGAAACATTCTCCAGTCGAAATGCGGCATTACCTTGTCAATGCCCAGTTCCATTGCCTGAATGTCCTGGAAATCATACTCTTCCGCCTTGAGGTAAGAGTCTTCCGGGAATGCGGCTGGGGCAGCGCTCTCGGCATCAGTAGGAGGCCTGCTCTCGTACAGGCTCCTGATGTGTTCCTGAGCCGCGTGCTCTTCCGCCTCGAATTTCTCCCGGTTCATCAGACATTTCTTGGCCATGACCGCCGACGTGGAAGCATCCTGTGCATAGAACACGTGAGAGTAGAGCGGAGCGAGTTTTACGGCAGTATGAAGCGCAGAGGTCGTGGCGCCGCCTATGAACAGCGGAATGTCCAGCCCTCTTCTGGTCATTTCACGGCAGAGTTCCTCCATCTGGAAAAGCGAAGGCGTGATAAGTCCGCTGGCCCCGATGATGGAAGCGTGATGCCTTACCGCCTCGTCCAATATCCTCTCCTTCTCCACCATCACACCCAAGTCAATGACATTGAACCCGTTGCAGCCCAATACTATGCCCGTGATGTTCTTTCCGATATCGTGTACATCACCCTTGACCGTGGCATTGATGATTACCGGCCTGCCCGTGCCTGAGTCACTGTCGCCGCTCATATAAGGCTCCAGCACTGCCACCGCATCCTTCATGATCTTGGCTGATTTCACCACCTGCGGCAGGAACATCTTTCCTGCTCCGAACAGCTCGCCGACACGCTCCATCCCCTCCATCAGAGGTCCTTCAATCACCTTTACGGCAGTTCCGTATCTTCGGTAGCAGTCGAGAACGTCTTCCTCAAGCCCGGTATTCCGGCCTTTGACCAATGCCTCCTTTATCCGTTCCTCAGCTGTTGCGGCTTTCTCAGTTCCCGGATGTGCGGCGTTCGGGCCAATCCCCTGAGCAGCAGCCTCTTTGGCCGCCATTATCTCCTGAGCCTTGCCAATCAGCCTCTCAGTGGCATCAGGATCCCTGTCCAGAATGACATCTTCCGCCTTCTGTTTCAGGTCCGGTTCAATGTCGTCATATACCTGCAGCATGCCCGGATTCACGATACCCATATCCAGCCCGGCATTTACGGCATGGTAGAGAAAAATCGAGTGCATCGCCTCGCGAACCGGATTGTTTCCCCTGAATGCGAACGACAGGTTGGAGATGCCGCCAGAAGTATATGCACCCGGCAGATTCGCCTTTATCCATCTCACCGCCTCGATGAAGTCGATTCCGTAGCGCGCGTGTTCGGCAATGCCTGTCCCGACCGAAAGAACATTGACATCGAAAATTATATCCTGCGGAGGGATATCCAGTCTTTCCGTGAGCAGCCCGTAAGCCCTCCTGCAGATTTCTGTTTTCCTGTCAAATGTGGTGGCCTGTCCTTGTTCGTCGAAGGCCATCACCACCATTGCAGCCCCGAGTCTGTGTATTTCTTCTGCTTTTTTCAGGAATGCCTCCTCGCCCTCCTTCAGGCTTATGGAGTTTACAATGCATTTGCCCTGAGCGTTTTCCAGACCCGCGACAATGGTGTCCCAATGCGAAGAATCGATCATCAGCGCCGCCTTCGCCACAGCCGGGTCATTGGAAATGTATCTCACGAATTTCTCCATGCAGGCGCGGCAGTCCAGCATCGCATCGTCCATGTTTATGTCAATGATGGCTGCGCCGTTCTCTATCTGCTCTGCTGCAATCTGAAGACCTGCCTCATAGTCTCCGGCTGCTATCAGCCTTGCGAATTTTCTCGAGCCCGCCACGTTCGTGCGTTCTCCGATATTCGTGAAATTGCTGTTCTTCAGGTCAATGCTGACTGCCTCCAATCCGCTCACTGTCAGGATTTTGCCATCCCTTTCGGTATCATTCGTGAGGCTTCTTGGACTGATGCCCTTTACAGCCTCGGAAATCGCAGCTATATGCTCAGGCGAAGTGCCGCAGCATCCGCCAACTATATTGACAATGCCTTTTTCTGCCATTGCCCTGACGGCGGCAGCCATCTGTTCTGGTGTTTCGTCGTAGCCGCCCATTTCGTTAGGCAGTCCGGCGTTCGGGTAGCAGCTGACGGGACATCCGGCGAAACCGGCCACTTCTTCCACGAGGGGAGTGAGGTCCTCGGCTCCGAGTGAACAGTTGAGTCCGAATGCCGTGAGAGGGTAGTGGCTGACCGATGTGTAGAATGCCTTGACGGTCTGTCGGTCAATGTCCTTCCGCTCTTGTCATTGACAGAAACGGAGACTATCGCCGGGAAACTGCCGTTTCCGGTGATGTTTTCCAGTGCGTAGAGCGCGGCCTTCGTATTAAGCGCGTCGAAACAGGTCTCTATCAATATCAGGTCCGCTCCGCCATCGACCAGTCCGCGTATCTGTTCGTCGTATGCCGAGACCATGTCCCTGAAACTGTACGGCCTGACTTCCGGGCGGTTGATGTCCGGAGCAAGGCTGAGGGATTTGGATGTGGGACCCACGCTGCCCGCCACAAGGATACGTTTTTCCGTTACCGAATCGGCAGCCTGTCTTGCAATGCGTGCTCCTTCAAAGGCCATTCTGTAGGCCAAAGCCTCGGTTCCGTATTCCTTCTGGGATATCTTGTTGGCACTGAATGTATTGCTCTCGATGATGTCCGCCCCAGCCTTTATGTATTCGAGGTGAATCTCCCTGATTATCTCAGGGTGCGAGAGATTCAGGCATTCATTGTTTCCCTTGAGCTCTCTGACTGCTTGACTGTCAATGATATCTGTATGGAAATCCTCTTCGGCGAGTCCGTATCGCTGAAGCATCGTACCCATCGCGCCATCGAGAATGATGATGCGTCCATTGAAAAAGTCTTTGTCAAGCATCGTTTTCGAGTTGATTGCGGAAGCCGTTACAGGGAGAGTTTCACCTTGAGTTTGGAAATCATGTCCCTGGTCATCGACTCCAGATCATATTCCGGTTTCCAGTCCCATTCCGCACGGGCGCAACTGTCGTCCATGCTGTCCGGCCAGCTGTCTGCAATGCTCTGCTTGAGCGGGTCCGGGGCATATTCCATCTCGAAAGAAGGTATTTCCTTGCGGATGGCTTCGTATATGTTTTCAGGAGCGAAACTCATGGACGCGATGTTGAATGCGTTCCTGTGTATTAGCCTTGAAGGATCTGCTTCCATAAGACTGATGGCGGCGTTCAGCGCATCCGGCATGTACATCATGTCCATAAACGTACCCGGTTTCAGCGGGCAGATGAACTTCTCACCTTTGACTGCAGAATAATATATGTCCACAGCGTAGTCCGTCGTCCCGCCTCCCGGGAGCGTGACATTGGAAATCAGGCCAGGAAATCTCACTGCACGTGTGTCCACGCCATATTTGAGGAAATAATAGTCGCTCAGCAGCTCGGTCGTAACCTTGGAGACTCCGTACATTGTCCTAGGCCTCTGTATGGTGTCCTGAGGAGTCCCCACGTGCGGGGTGGTCGGGCCGAAGGAACCTATGGAACTCGGCGTGAATACGGCGCATCCTTTTTCTCTGGCCACTTCCAGCACGTTCCACAGGCCGTCAATGCCGATTTTCCACGCGAGCTTGGGTTTGGACTCGGCTACCACTGAAAGCAGTGCCGCAAGATTGTATATCGTGTCAATATGATACTTCTCCACCACGGAGGCAACCATTTCCCCGTCAGTGACATCCACCACCTCACAGGGACCGGACTCTTTCAGAATTCCTTTCGGCTCGCTGCCGTGAATATAACCGACTACAACATTGTCATTGCCATAACGGCTGCGCAATTCCATTGACAGTTCAGAACCTATCTGTCCTGTAGCTCCGATGATGAGAATTTTTTTCATTTTTGATGTGATACATTTTCTTGGGAAATGCTGCTTTCCCCTGTTAACCAATCTTATGTAATCCTTTAAAAAGAGTTACACACAAAAGTAAGCAGTTTTTTTCATCATTCCTATATGGAAAATCCAATTTTAATCCGTAATTTGCCAAGACAAAAAGACTTTACACAAAACAGACTTTATAATGTACGGAAAAATGAAAGAGCATCTCAGCAAGACTCTCACTGAGATTCGCGAGGCGGGACTCTATAAGGAAGAACGCCTGATAGAGAGTTCACAGTCAGCAGTTATCGATGTCGCTGGAAAAGAAGTGCTTAACTTCTGTGCCAACAACTATCTCGGACTGGCAAATGACCCGAGACTTGTCAAAGCTTCTGCGGCAATGATGGAGAAACGCGGTTTCGGTATGGCCTCAGTACGTTTCATCTGCGGAACACAGGACATCCACAAGCAGCTGGAAAAGGCGATCAGCGAGTATTTCCATACTGAAGACACCATCCTCTATGCCGCTTGCTTCGATGCCAACGGAGGAGTCTTCGAACCGCTTCTGACTGAGGAAGATGCCATCATTTCCGATACATTGAACCATGCGTCCATCATAGACGGCGTAAGGCTCTGCAAGGCGAAGAGATACCGTTATGCCAATGCTGATATGGCCGATCTCGAGCGTTGTCTGCAGGAGGCTCAGGCCCAGAGGTTCAGGATTATCGCCACTGACGGAGTGTTCTCCATGGACGGAAACGTGGCTCCGGTGGACAAGATCTGCGAGCTGGCGGAGAAATACGATGCCCTCGTGATGGTGGACGAATCTCATTCAGCAGGAGTAGTAGGCGCTACCGGTCATGGCGTAAGCGAACTTACCGACACTTATGGTAGAGTGGATATTTATACAGGTACTCTCGGCAAGGCTTTCGGCGGCGCTATGGGAGGATTCACCACAGGAAGAAAGGAAATCATTGACCTTCTCAGGCAGAGAAGCCGTCCTTATCTTTTCTCCAATTCATTGGCTCCTTGCATTATCGGCGCAAGCCTGGAAGTTTTCCGCATCCTGAAGGAAAGCAACGAACTGCATGACCGTCTCGTGGAGAATGTCAACTACTTCAGAGACAGGATGATGGCTGCAGGTTTCGACATCAAGCCGACTCAGAGTGCCATCTGTGCAGTGATGCTTTACGATGCGCGTCTTTCACAGGTGTTCGCGGCCAAGATGCAGGAAGAAGGCATCTATGTTACCGGCTTCTACTATCCGGTAGTGCCTAAGGACCAGGCCCGTATCCGCGTGCAGCTTTCTGCGGCTCACAAGAAAGAGCATCTCGACAAGTGCATTGACGCATTCATCAAGGTCGGCAAGGAACTCGGTGTGCTGAAATAGCATTGCGAAATAAAAGGAATTGCGGCATTCTCCGGTTGATGGAAAATGCCGCAATTTTATGTTGCTTGTGTCGCTTACTTGGTGCCGAAGATCCTGTCTCCAGCGTCTCCCAAGCCAGGAACGATGTATGCGTCCTGATTCAGGTGGTCATCTACGGACGCTACATATATATCTACGTCCGGATGCTCTTTCTGTACCTGCGCGATTCCCTCAGGAGCTGCTACAAGGCACATGAGGCGGATATTGGTACATCCGCGTTCCTTCAGCATTGTCAATGCGTCGCAGGAACTTCCTCCTGTCGCGAGCATAGGGTCTGTAACGATTACCAGGCGCTTGTTTATATCCTCAGGAAGCTTGCAGTAATAAACTACCGGCTTGTGAGTCTTCTCGTCGCGGTAGAGGCCGATGTGACCGACTTTTGCCACAGGTACCAATGTCTGGAGTCCGTCCACCATGCCGATACCTGCACGCAGAATAGGTACGATGGCAAGTTTTCTTCCTGAAACCTTCTTCGCCGTCATCTTGCAAATAGGGGTTTCGATTTCGACATCAGCCAGCGGAAGGTCGCGGGTGACCTCGTAGCCCATCAGAAGTGAAATTTCTTTAAGTAATTCGCGGAAATCCTTGGAACCGGTTTCCTTTTTCCTCATGATTGTCAGCTTGTGCTGAATCATCGGGTGGTCTATAACGTGAATTGTGCTCATTTGGCCGTTAATTTTTCGTAAAGTTACCATAATTTTTCTATTTTTGTACGATTTGAAAAACGATTTCCGTTATGCTGAGAGTTTTCTGCAAGAATACCGGTACTTTTCAGGAGTTTCCTGAGGGTACGATGCTGCTCGAAATGATAGACTGTTTCGAGTTCGAGCGCCCTTATGAAATCATTGCGGCGAAGGTCAATAATGTCGCACAGGGACTGAAATTCCGGGTCTATAACAACCGCGATGTGGAATTCCTGGACTATCGCTCGTACAGCGGAAGGAATGTCTATAGCCGTTCACTCTGCTTCCTGCTCTACAAGGCGGCGCAGGACGTTTTCCCGGATTGCAAGGTGGTGATGAGAAGGCCGATATCCAAGGGCTTCTTCGTAAGCATCGACAAGGCTGACGGGAATCCTCTGTCCGCACTTGACGTGGCCCGAGTAAAGCAGCGTATGGCAGAAGTCGTGGAGGAGAAAACGCCGTTCCACAGGCATGAAGTGCAGATAGAGGAGGCGATAGACGTGTTCAGGAAACTGGGCCACATGGACAAGGTAAAGCTGCTGGAGTCTTGCGGCGAGGTCTATATCAGCTATTATACATTGGGCGACACGGCAGACTATTATTATGATGTGCTGGTTCCAGATGCCGGATATCTCAAGGTCTGGGACCTGACCCCATATCGTGACGGTGCGATTCTGAGAGTTCCGGACAGGCATAAGCCCGAGCAGCTGGCTCCGTTCATTGAACAGCCCAAGACTTTCGACGTGTTTGCGGAGACTATCCGCTGGAACCGCATAATGGGACTGGACAATGTCGGTGACGTGAACCAGGCCTGCATCGACGGCAAGGCAACTGACTTGATCCAGGTGGCCGAGGCGCTGCAGGAAAAGAAGATTGTCCAGATTGCTGAGGAGATATTCAGCAGGTACAAATCTCCGCAGAAGGTGCGCATTGTCCTGATTACCGGCCCGACCAGCAGTGGCAAGAGCACGTTCTGCAAGCGTCTGAGTGTGCAGCTGAAGGCCTGCGGCCTGCATCCGGTGTCTTTTTCTACTGATGATTATTTCGTGAACAGACTGGATACGCCGAAGCTTCCGGACGGCAGTTATGATTTCGACAATTTCGATACTGTGGACCATGCCGCGTTGCAGAAGGATGTGCTGAAGCTTATTTCCGGTGAGACCGTGGAAGTGCCTGAGTATAATTTTGTTACCGGTATCAGGGAGTACAACGGTAAGAAACTGGCTCTCGAGGAGGGTTCCATCCTGCTGATCGAGGGGCTTCATGCGCTGAATCCTAAACTGCTGGACAATATCCCTGATTCCGAGAAGTTCCGCATATTCATAAATACCATCACGAGCATTTCGCTGGATGACCATAACTGTATTCCGACCAGTGACAACCGTCTGTTGAGGCGAATAGTGAGGGATTTCAACAAGGGGGCGTTCACGGCTCAGGAAACTATTTCCAACTGGCCTAACGTGCGTCGTGCCGAGGTGAAATGGATCTATCCGTACCAGGAGGATGCTGATGTGCTGTTCAATTCTGCCTACCTTGTGGAGTTTGCGGTGCTTCGCAGCCATGCAGAGAGGATCTTGGCTACTGTGCCTAAGAATTGTCCTGAATACAGTGAGGCGCACAGGCTTGAGAAGTTCCTGCATTATTTCGTCTATGTTTCGGACAAGCAGATTCCGCCTACTTCGCTGATGCGCTACTTTATCGGATAGATTGTGGGCTGTGAAGGCTCTATGTGAACTTTAAAAATCATTGATTATGAATACTTTATATAAGAAACTTTGTGCTATTCTCTTTGTCGGTCTCCTGACATTGACATTGTCTTACAGCGGCTTTGCTGCCGGTCCGGTGGAGTCTGCCGGCATTGAAAAGAATGGTGCGGCGAAGAAGGGGGACGGCATCATCCGGATTCTGGCGATAGGGAACAGTTTTTCGCAGGATGCTGTGGAACAATATCTTTACGAGCTGTTCGATGCTGCCGGAATCAAGGTGATAATCGGCAATATGTATATAGGTGGCTGCTCGTTGGAGAGGCATTATAATAATTCTGTTTCGGGCAAGGATGCGTATGCTTACAGGAAGATTGTCGATGGGAAGCGGACCAATACTACGAATACCAGACTGATTGATGCTGTCTTGGATGAGCCGTGGGATTATATCAGTCTCCAGCAGGCGAGCGGCAAGTCCGGTCTGTATGAAACTTACAATCCGTATCTGCCTTCATTGATTTCGTATCTTCGTGAGAATGCGCCGAAGAAGGATTTCAAGCTTGTGTGGCATCAGACGTGGGCTTATGCTTCGGATTCTGACCATAGGGATTTCCCGAATTACGGGAACAGCCAGATGGCGATGTATGAGGCGATTGTGTCTGCGGCCAGGAAGGCGTTGAAGGACAATGATTTCGATGTGCTTGTTCCGTCTGGTACTGCGATTCAGAATGCGAGGACTTCGTATGTGGGGGACAAGTTCAACAGGGACGGTTACCATCTGGAGCTGAATTATGGCCGTTATACTGCTGCCTGCACGTGGTTTGAGGCGATTTCCGGAAAGTGTGTTGTGGGCAATTCCTATGCGCCGGATTCTGTAGATGAGGGCAAGAAGGAGGTGGCGCAAAATGCTGCCCATCTCGCAGTCCGTCATCCGTATCGCGTCACGGTAATGAAACGCTTCCGCAGTGAAGTTCAGTGATGTTTGAATGTGTTGTGGCGCAAGGACAGGGGGCTGCGCTTGAGAGGACTTGCCGCCCTCGCATTGTTTTTTTATTGGG
>SAMEA104315429__coassemble_1176_pt1 | contig 13440 bp, 11 predicted proteins | sample SAMEA104315429__metabat2_high_PE_016 | metagenome-assembled genome bin SAMEA104315429 (sample SAMEA104315429) | gut metagenome | biome: Monkey gut; feature: monkey-associated habitat; material: faeces | place: China | collected 2013 | reverse complement strand
GGCTGGAACATCGGAACGGAACGCATAGGCCTTGCCGAACATCACTTTGGAGAACACGGTCTTTCCGTCCTCACTTCCACAGAGCGCATCCCTGCCGCCATCTACATTGAAAAGACATTTGCCGGTAGCGGCATCTATAGCATAGATCTTTCTGTCAGGCACGGCTACGAATATGCGTCCCGAACCATAGACAGGCACACAATGCGCAGGAGAATACATTCTGGAAGGCTTTTTCACCGTCCACTTCCACTGTTCCCTGCCGGTACGCGGATCCAGAGAATAAAGCGTCCTTCCCCAAGTGCCGAAAACCACCCTCTCACCATCACAATAAGGCGTGGAAATGGCATGCCCCTCAACCGGAGAATAAGTCCATAAAGCTTTTCCGTCTTTAAGAGAAAGCGCTCTGAACTTATGGTCTGAACCGCCAATATACACTAAGCCATCCATAACAGCAGGAGATGCGAGCACTGATTTTTCCGTATGATATTTCCACTTCACGGAGCCGTCAGAGGCATTCAGAGCATAGACATTGCCGTCGGTACATCCGAAGACCAATGTCTTTCCGCTTATCGCGGGAGTCGAATATATCTTTCCGTCGAACTGCCTTGACCAGATTTCAGAGCCGTCCTTCAGGGATATGCACTTGACTACGCCACAGGCAAGCGGGAAATATGCCCGGCCTCCACGCACAGCAAAACCTGCCACTATATTGGCCTCGAAAGAACGTTTCCAGTTCTCCTTGACCTGAGGATAGCGCACGTTCACGTCATAGCGCATCCACGGATAATCTTCCGGCAAACCGTCATTGTCATACTTCACACTGTCCTGAGGGGCATTTCCCGAAAAACGATACCTGTACCACGGAGCAAATTCCACCGCAGTATCTCCATAGATCCGCCTTTCGGAAAAACTGATATTGTCCCCGTTGATCCGGACAATGTTGTATCCCGGCACAGCCCCTGCTGACAATGACGAGCGGCACAGCACCGCAGGAATTCCCTGATAGTTCTTCACCACATTCCTGTGCCAATGTCCTCCGACACAGAACCGTACCCCGAGACGCTTTAGCTGCTTGGTGACATCGAAATAATTCAGGACCGACGAATCCATCGGATAATGATTTATGAAAATGCTCCTGCCCTCATTTTCAAGAGAGCCGAGCCACTCCATAGTCTCCTTCGGCACAAGTCCCGGAGCCATACGCATATCCGGACCGCTGTTGCAGCCTATAAAACGCCATCCCTTCTTGGCGAACGAAAAGTGCTCATAGCCAAACACTTTCAGGAAAGTATTGCAGCCGCTTTCAGACCAGTTTGCATCATGATTGCCCTGCACCACATAATACGGCACACGAAGCGTATCCATCATACTCTTGGCTATACCGATTTCCTCATCTGTTCCGAAATCCGTGATATCGCCTCCGAAAAGCACGAAGTCCAGAGAATCCGACTTGTTAATATCTCTCAGGCACGCGCTGAGGTCCTCTATCGCACTGGTATGTGTCGCAAGATGAGTGTCAGTGACAAATGCGAATCTGAGGACACTGTCCCTGTCAAAAAAAGCAGATGCCCGCGCAACGCCGGAAAGCGCAGCCACGGACATCAGTAGAGTGACGAAAAGTTTTCTCATATTATTTCCATTTCATTGTTTCTGATCCAGCCCTGCCTGCCGTCAGACAGTTCCACATTATTCCAGTCTCCCACAGAATCCAGCACCTTCACCTCCGTTCCCTCATGCAGCACGAACAGGTCCTTGGACGCGTTCTCAGAAGGTGAACTCTTCACGGACGATACCGGAGTCATGATCACGGCATTGCTCTGCTTCAGGAACGTGCTGCGCTGCCACAGTGCGAAACTGAACGAGGACACCGCCAGAAGGAACACCACAATGGATCCGTAGAATCCGCTTCTGCGTCCCGCCGCCGAATGGCTCATGAGGAAAACCAGGGCCAATGCCAATGAAACTGCAAAAAACAGCAGCGACAGCACAGCCCACACATTGGAACTGAGCGTATAGCAGAGCTTCCTCGCCCAACTCTTCAGTATGAACTCCGGGACGACATCGATTTTGTCCTTGATTCTGCTTCTGACTATATCCAAGTTATATCTCGCATCGGAGAATGAAGGATTTGCCTTCAGTGTCCTTTCATAATAAAGGACAGCACGGGCATTGTCACCTGACTTGAAATAAGCATTTCCAAGATTGTAATACAGTTCCGGAGAGACCACACCGGCCTTCTCAAGTGTACCCCAAGCCTCTGTACTCTCGCTCCAATTTCCTGAAGCATAAGCATTTGCACCCTTAGTCCAGAGAGAATCGAGATAAGCCGTCTCCCCAGCCTGCAGACCTGTCTGCAACAAGAGCAGGGAGGCTATGGCCAATGCAGCTGACTTGGCAGCCGACCCGCCTGATGTTCTACGTTTCATGACATAATCGATAGATGAAATGACATCCACAGCTTCTTTATAGTGTGTATTCATGGCTTCGTTTCCGCCATCCGGAGAATACCTCGCAAACTCACAGGCATCAAGCAGAGCCACGAAACGGTCCGCAAGCTCAGCGGAAACGCTGCCTGCGACAAGCTGGGACTTGATATTGTCCTTGTTCAGTTCCTCCGCGCCCATGTTCAGTTTGTCCGAGATGAAACCGAGCAGGGCCTTGTGCAGTTCCTCGTAGAATGCGGAATACAGATTCTTGCTGAGGAAGCCTTCGGCTGTCTTGAGACGGGACAATGCCATCTTGGTGGCACGCCTGTTACGGCTGCCCACGACATCTGCCCTTCTCGAGGCTATCTTCCTGAAAGCCAGCCAGATGGCCACAGCACAGAAAAGAATCAACACCAATGCGAACCAATATCCTGCACTGCCCACAAAGAACACGGTCCTGAACTTGTACGAAGGCTCTTTCGTGCGGATATATCTGACATCTTCACCGAGATTCTTCACATCCTTTCTGTCTGGAACCGCCACCTGCATTGACGAACCGGTAGTTTCCGGAGTGTCCCCCTTCTCGACATTGAAAGGAATCGGGGCTGTGGTCAATGTCTCATATTTGCCGGTCGTCACATTGTAATACGAATATTCTATCGGCTCTATGATGAAGTCACCGTGACTTCTCGGAATGAACGGATATTCAAATGTCTTGCTTCCTGAAGTTCCGCCGCTGTTCGGGGTTGTATTTTCAGAAGACTTGGTATCATAGACCTCCATATCCGGAGGGAAGTTCACCTTAGGCGCCTCGAGAAGCGACACATTGCCGCGTCCTGACACTGTGATTATCAATGAATTGGCTTCGTGTGCCTTAAGTTGAGACTGATTCAGCTTGGCATTTATGGTGAAGTTGCCGACTCCTCCGCAGAATGAAGCCGGGGCCCCGCCAGGGAGATTCTTGACATTGACCCTGACGGACGAAGTCGCTATGCGCTTCCTTATGGTCGTGGTTCCCGTATCGAAGAAACTGTCGAAAATGCTGCGGGCCGAACTCGATGAAGAGCGCACGTTCACAAGGCAGACAAGCTCTGCCGGGTCAATGACGAGAGTTCCGGTCTGCTGCGGTACGAGTACATATCTGCGGAGTGTCGCGGCATTGTAAAGACGGCCGTCCACATCTTCTCTCTGGAAGTTCACATTGTTCGGAGCATACGTCTCCTTGCTCCAGAAACCGTTGAATGTAGGGAACTTGGGGCTTTCATAGCCTGCAACGTCCACTCTCTGATAGAGCTTGAGTTCAGCATTGATCGGCTCCCCTACCACCACATTGGTCTTGCTCAGGGAAAGTCTCAGGAAAATGTCGGATGAGGACACGTCAGAGGACGAAGAACGCTGCGAAGTGCTTGGATGTGAGGCAGATGCAGCCTGATTCGACGAAGATCCGCCGGAAAGCACCTCTATCTGCAGAGGGGCGGATGAAATCATCTCACCTTTTACCTTTGCAGTCGCCTGCGGCAATGTGAACTTGCCGGTCTTCTTCGGCGCGATTATGTATGTGTAAGTGAACTGGGATGACGACGTCCTCTTTCCATTGATTATGCTTACGCTGGACGAGGAGCCGCTCTGAGGGCCCCACACCAAGGTAAAATCATCTCCCGGCGCCCAACTGAAATTCCCCGGGCGGCTGCTGCCTTCGATTATGAACGTGACATTGAACTGCTCGTCCGACTCCACGATGTTCGGAGCATCCACCTTGATTTCCGTCTGGGCGAAAGCTGTCAGTGTGATGAGCGCCAACAGCATCGTCAATCCTGTTTTTCTTACGATATCCAACATATTCTTCTCCTTCTTCCGTTACCAGTTCTTTTCCTTCTGTCTCGACTTGAGAGCCTCTGCCTTTTCCTTGTTCACCTTGTCCTGAGTCTCTTTTTCCTTAGCCTGAATGGCCCTCAACATCTGCTGGGCCTGCTGCGGTGAAATCTTCATCTGCTGACCGTCCTGCTGACCGCCCTGATTGTTCTGCTGAGGCTGATTGTTCTGGTCATTCTGATCCTGGTTCTGGTTCTGGTTCTGGTTCTGGTCACCCTGGCCATTCTGGTCATTCTTGTTCTGCTGATTGTCCTGATTATCCTGGTTGTCCTGACCATTTCCGCCGCCACCGTTCTGCTGATTTTCAAGCATCTTCTTGGCGTAGATATAGTTCTCCTTCGCCTCCAGGTCGCCAGGATTGCGCAGAAGCGACTCCTTGAACGCGGTCACGGCGCCCTGCCAATCCTTCTTGGCAATCGCTATATCCCCGACATTGTAGAAATAATCAGCGGCATTGGCCAAAGACGGAGCCGAATCCTTGATCTTTTCCATCGTCTTGGCCGCCTCATCATAGTTCTCAGTACGGTAGAGCGTATTGGCAAGATTGAAATTTGCAGGAACCGATGTGGAATCCTTCACAAGGGCCTTCCTGTAAGATATATCTGCGGCCTTCCAGTCCCCCTTGCGGAACTTGCGGTTTCCCGCACGCACATCGTGCCTGTCCACCTGGGCGGACACGGTCAATGACAGTGCACACAGCATTGTCATCACCGCAACAACATTTCTAAACCACCTCATAAACAACCTCAATTTTTAGCGAACAGATTTCCGAACACCTTGCGTTCCCCTATCAGCATCTGGACAACCAGCAGCACGAGCGCAATCGCAAAGAAATACATATACTGTTCGTCATATTCTTCGAAAACGATGGAATTGAATTCCTCGTCATTAAGTTTCCTGATATTGTCGATAATCGGATTCAGTCCGAATTCATCATTCCCCGCATGCACATAGGCTCCCTTTCCTGCCTGGGCAACCTGCTTGAGCGTAGCTTCGTCGAGCTTCGTCACCACGATATTCCCATTGGAATCCTTAAGCAGACCGTCCTTCATCGGGATAGGCTGTCCCTGAGAAGAACCGACACCTATCGTATATACGGATATGCCCATCTCAGCCGCCTGCTTCGCTGCCGACAGAGGGTCGTCCTCATGGTTTTCACCATCAGTGATGACCACTATGGCACGGCTGTTCTCACTCTGGGCACTGAAACTTCTTATGCAAGTGTTGATGGCGTCACCCATGGCAGTTCCCTGGACAGGAACAGACTCCGTGGAGATGTTTCCCAAGAACATTTTCGCCGACACATAGTCGGTCGTGATAGGAAGCTGGACAAATGATGTCCCGGCGAACAGTACAAGGCCGATGCGGTCCCCATTGAGCTTGTCCACCAGACGGGATATCGCCAGTTTGGCACGCTCCAGACGATTCGGAGAGTAGTCCTTGGCCAGCATTGAGTTGGACACGTCCAGGGCAATCATCACCTCGGCGCCCTTGCTCTTGTGCTCCTTGAGTTTGGCACCTATCTGAGGACGGGCAAGGCCAATGCTGAAGAACAGAAAAGCAAGCGAGAACAAGATTATCCTCGTCCAGCCTTTCGCTCCGGAGTAGGACGGCATAAGGTCCTTCACCAGCTTCTCGTCACCGAACTTTCTTATATTGCGGACACGCCTGTATCTCACCACCCCGTACAGCACCAGGAAAACCGGCACCAACAGGAGGAGAAACAGATACTGTGCTTGTGCAAAATATATCATAACAAATCCTTTCTTTCCGCCCTTTTAAGGCAATCTCTTGATGGCAAAGCACATACAAACCTCAAGCAGCAGGCAGAGCAACGCTGCGAGAGCAAACGGCGTGAACATTTCCTTATATACAGGGAAACTGTCCACCGTAGTTTTTGCCTTCTCCATCTTATTGATTTCACTGTATATTTCGGAGAGCTTGGTATTGTCCGTAGCCCTGAAATACTTTCCGCCGGTAGTCTCTGCAATGTTCCTGAGCAGGTCCTCGTCGATTTCCACCTGCACATCCTGCACCTGCACGCCCCACGGCGTAATCACCGGATACGGAGCCGTACCGTTGGCTCCCACACCTATAGTATATACTCTCACGCCATAAGTCTTGGCTATGTCAGCCGCCATCTGCGGAGTGATTTCTCCGCTGTTGTTCACACCATCGGTCAGGAGGATCACCACGCGGCTCTTCGCATCTGACGACTGCATCCTCGCCACAGCGGTAGCAAGACCGTTGCCGATGGCAGTACCGTCCTCGATGAGACCGGTTTCTATCTCCTTCATCAGGTTTATCAATGTCGCCCTGTCGGTAGTGAGAGGACACTGCGTATAGCTCTCGCCTGCAAAGACCACGATTCCCATCCTGTCGGACGGCCTCTGCGAGATGAACTCGATGGCAATGTCTTTCGCCGCGCTGATTCTGTCTGGCGTGAAATCCCTGGCCAACATACTGGTAGAAACGTCCATAGCAAGGACTATGTCAATGCCTTCCGTGTCGATCTTGTCCATCTTGGTAGAAGAACGCGGTCTGGCAATGGCTATGATTATCATCACAAGAGCCGCAGTACGCAATATGAACGGTACATGCCTGAGCACCGACATTACGGAACGGCCTCCCGCTTTCCAGAATTTCACGTCCGGAACTCTCAGATGAGGGCGGCGTCCTGCAAGCTCCAGGTAAATGTAATGGGCTATAAGCAATACCGGAACGAGCAGCAGCCACAGAAGATGAGGATATTCGAAAAACATCACTTGGCCTCCTTTTTGTCTTCGGCACCGGACTCGGAGGACTCTTCTTCCTCATATTTCCAGGTCGAGGTTACGAAACGTACGGCAGTAGGGACAGCCTTGACATTGTCCTCGTCTGTAACGGTCATCTTGGCAAACTTGACAAGGTCTGACATAAGGAACAGTCCGCGCGCCTCCTCCATCAGAGGCTGAGGGATATCCTTGTCCTTCAGTCCTTCAAAAATTTCCGCAGTGGTCATTTCCATCGCGCCTATACCGAATCTTGCCGCTATGTATTCTCTCAGCACGTCTGTGATTCCGCTGTAGAACTGCTTCTGCTTTTCAGGTGCCCAGAGTTTGTTGCCTCTGAACTTGTCCAGTTTCTTGAGCGCCACGATATATGCAGGTTCGCTGGAACCGGTTTCTTCCATACCTTTCTTTCTGTGTATCATATAAAGCGCCACCGCCAATATTATGAGCACCGCAAGCAGCTGTCCGCCAAGCAGATACGGCAGGATTTCCCTGAACGTGACAGGATAGCGCATCTGGGACTTGATATCGTGAGGCTTGTAGGTCGCCGTGTCCACCGGCATTGTCGTTACATCCAGATGAAGACCCTTGAAGAAAAGCGTATCAGTCTGACCGTCAGGCAATGTTCTCATGACCGCAATCGGAGGAAGGTCGTACGAGCCTTCGTCAAACGAGGTGATGACAATACTGCCTTCAATGTCCATCTCCGCCTTCTTTTTCCTGAATTTCAGCGTATCGAGGCTCCAGCCTTCCACCACTTCCACGCTGTCGCGGATACCCTGTGACAGATCAGGAAGCGCCAGGGCGGTACCTGCCTTGACATTGTCCAGACGGAAACCATATTTCATCTGGTCCGCAATCAGCACGCTGTCCCGTTTCTGCAGTGGCTTCAGGAAAGCGTCTCCTGCAAACACGACACGAGTGCTGTCAGCATCCGCCTTCGCTAAGAAAGAAGGCAAAGCCAAGAGCACCGTCGCCAATACATATATGTATAATCGCTTCAACATAAATTATCTTTTATCAAAGAACGCCATAAGCCCTCTTACATAATCAGAGCCCGTGGATATGTCCACGCTGTCTATCTGATAACGCCTGAGGAGTTTCAGCGCCTTGTCATCCGCATTTCGGGTCGCCTGCGCATAAGCCTCGCGCATCTTGCGGCTGGATGTGTTCACCCAGGCGCTTTCCCCGGTCTCCGAGTCCTTGACATTGACAAGTCCCACATCCGGCACCACCCGCTCACGGGGATCATATATCTTGATGACTGACAGGTCGTGCCTGTTCACTGCCACCTTTATGGCATCCTCATAATTAGGATTGCCATCTGCATCGGTATCCATCATGTCCGACAAGAGGAAAGCCGTGCATTTCTGCTTTATGGCATTGGTCAGAAACCTCAACGCCGCGCTGATGTCCGTACCTGAAGAACTCGGCTCAAGCTCGATGATTTCCCTTATTATATGGAGAAGATGGCTGCGTCCTTTTTTCGGCGGGATGAATTTCTCCACCTTGTCGCTGAAGAACAGGGCGCCGACCTTGTCATTGTTCAGAATCGCCGAAAATGACAGCACGGCGGCAATCTCGGCAATCAAGTCACGCTTGGTGCCTCCGACTGTCCCGAAGAAACCTGAACGGCTTATGTCAATGAGCAGCATCACCGTCATCTCACGCTCCTCCTCAAACACTTTCACGTAAGGGGAACGCAAGCGGGCAGTGACATTCCAGTCCATGTTCCTCACATCATCACCATACTGATACTCACGCACTTCGCTGAATGCCATACCGCGTCCTTTGAACGCAGAATGGTACTCGCCCGCAAATATCTGATGCGACAGAGCCCTCGTTCTGATTTCTATTTTCCTGACCTTCTTGAGCAGGTCGCTTGCTTTAGAGTCCATTTCTTTCCTCTCCTAAGGAACAATTACTGCATTGAGAACCTGTGATATGATATTCTCAGTGGTAACATTCTCAGCTTCAGCCTCATAAGTCAGACCTATACGATGACGGAGCACCTCGTTGCAGACCGCGCGCACATCCTCAGGAATCACATAGCCTCTTCTCTTTATGAACGCATATGCCTTCGCCGCCATTGACAATGAAATGCTGGCACGCGGAGACGCACCGTAAGAAATGAGTCCTGACAGGGCCTTGAGGTTATAGTCCTCAGGTGTTCTGGTGGCATAGACGATATCCACGATGTACTTCTCGATTTTCTCGTCCATATATACGTCACGTACCACCTGCCTTGCCCTCACGATATCCTCCGGCGAAACCACAGGCTGCGCTTTAGGGAACTCTCCGGTATTGTTCATACGGATAATCTGCCTCTCCTCTTCCTTCTTAGGATAGGACACGACCACTTTCAGCATGAATCGGTCCACCTGGGCTTCAGGAAGCGGATATGTACCTTCCTGCTCGATAGGGTTTTGGGTAGCCATGACAAGGAACGGCTCAGGGAGCTTGTAGGTCTCCTCGCCTATCGTGACCTGCCTCTCCTGCATCGCTTCGAGCAATGCTGACTGCACCTTGGCCGGAGAACGGTTGATTTCATCCGCAAGTACGAAATTGGCGAAAACAGGGCCCTTGTGAACTTCGAAACGCTCATTCTTCTGAGAGTAGATAAGAGTACCTATCACGTCCGCAGGAAGAAGGTCAGGTGTAAACTGAATTCGGCTGAACTCGGCGCTGACCGCCTGAGCCAAAGTGTTTATAGCCAATGTCTTGGCCAGACCAGGCACACCTTCAAGAAGGATATGGCCGTTCGCGAGCAGACCTATCAGCAAGTTCTCCACCAGCTGTTTCTGCCCGACAATGACCTTGCCCATTTCCATTGACAACAAATCGACAAAAGAACTTTCACGCTGAATCCTGTCGTTAAGTTCCTTGATATTCACACTATCCATTATATTATTGTTTAATTTTCAACATACCACTATCTTTGTACCATATAAAGAGCACAAAATGAGATATCGCATACGCCTGTCCTACAATGGTTCAGCCTTCTCCGGCTGGCAGATTCAGCCAAACGCCCCTTCCGTTCAGGAATGCCTGCAAAGAGCATTGAAAACGCTCCTGAACGAAAGCATCACGATAACCGGAGCCGGAAGGACTGACACCAAAGTCAATGCAATAAACTATATCGCGCACTTCGACGCGGAATCCTCCCACGATATCGACACGGACTTCCTGCGCTACAAATTAAATGCCATCTTACCCGCTGAAATCGCCGTGCACGAAGTCTCGGAGGTCAGAGATGACTTTCATTCGAGGTTCGATGCCACGAGCAGGGAGTACAAGTACTTCATACATCGGAAGAAGGACCCGTTCATGTCGGACAGGTCATACCTCTTCACATTGCCCCTGGACCTTGAGGCGATGAACCGCGGGGCGGCGCTGCTTCTGGGCGAACACGATTTCAGCTGCTTCGAAAAAGTCGGCGGAAACAACAAGACGTCCGTCTGCAACATCACAGATGCCAGATGGGAGACCTGGACACCGGACCATGTCAGGATGATGGGTTATCCCTGCATTGACGGAGATTATATCGTCTTTACAGTCCGCGCCGACAGGTTCCTGCGGAATATGGTCAGGGCGATTGTCGGGTCAATGATAGAAATCGGACGCGGGAAACGCTCCCCGGAATGGATAGGAGAACTCGTGGACCACGGAACCCGCTCTGATGCAGGCCAATCCGTTCCGGGCCATGCATTGTTTCTCACAGAGTGTGCCTATCTTGAAAACGACTGAAAAAAAGTTCGGAGAAGGCTGATTCCCTTTAGGAAAATCAATGAAAATTCGTAAATTTGCACTCCTTTAGGCCAAGTCATCAGACTTTAGGCCAATTGACGGAATAATTGACAAAATAAAAAAGTAACAAAATATGTTGTTCAATCTCTTACAGACCGCAGGCTTGGATTCAACCGATTTCTCAGCCGCAGCACAGGCAGCAGCGCAAGCTGTTCCTCATGAAGAAGAAATGCACCTTCTGGAAATGGCCACAAAAGGCGGCTGGCTCATGCTGGTCCTCTTGGCATTGTCCATAATCGCCATCTACATTTTCGGCAAGAAATGGTGGATGATCCATCAGGCAAGCACCATCGACGCGAACTTCATGCGCGATATCCGCGACTATATCCGCGAAGGCAAAATCAAATCAGCGCAGTCCCTTTGTGAGAGGTTCGACTCTCCGGTTGCGAGACTTGTGGAAAAAGGTCTGTCCCGTATCGGACGTCCACTCTCTGACATCCAGACCGCCATCGAGAACACCGGCAACACAGAGGTGGCAAGACTCGAAAAAGGTCTTCCTATCCTCGCCACGATATCCGGCGGTGCGCCTATGATCGGATTCCTCGGAACCGTACTCGGTATGGTCCAGGCATTCTTCAATATGGCCAATGCAGGAAACAACATCGACATCACGCTGCTTTCCAGCGGTATCTATACGGCGATGATCACCACCGTGGGCGGTCTTATCGTCGGCATTCTCGCATACTTCGGATACAACTACCTGACTTCCAACATCTCAGACGTAGTATTCAAGATGGAGAACGCGACCATTGATTTCATGGACCTTCTGCAGGAACCTGAAGGCAACAAAGAATCTTAGAAACATTTACTGATGGCATTCAAAAGACAAACGAAGAGTCTGCATGAAACGGCGATGTCGTCAATGACCGACCTCGTCTTCCTGCTGCTCATCTTCTTTCTCATAACATCCACGCTCGTGAACCCGAACGCGCTCAAGCTCCTCCTGCCGAAAAGCACGGGGCAAGTGTCCGCGAAGGCTACCGTGAGCGTATCCGTAAAAGACTGGAACAACGGCCAGTTCACCTACCACATCAATGGTGACGAGCAGCCTGTTCCGTTCAATGAAGTGGAGGATGATCTCGTAAACCTTCTTCAGAGCGATGAGGATCCGACTTTCTCCATCTACGCTGACGAAAGCGTGCCGGTGAAGGAAATCGTGGCATTGATGAACATAGCCAAGCGTAACCACTACAAAGTCATACTGGCGACGCAGCCTGAATAGTCATGAAAGAATATCGGGAAATACAGAAACGGAGGGAACGTACAGGGACGGTTATTGCAGTAGTCGCCACTGTGCTGTTTCATACCGGCCTGATTGCTTTCGGCAGTTTCAGCGGACTTACATACATTTATCCGCCGCCACCTGAGCAGGTTTTCCTGGTGGACTTCACAGAAGAAGCAGAAAAAGAACCGGTAAGGCAGCACCTGAGAGGGTCAATGCCGCAGTCAGAGACTCCTGACAGGACCAGGCCGGTGGAGCTTGCACAGAAATCCGAGGCGATGGAGAAAGGCACGAAGAACAATCTTGCCGAAGAATCGACGGTAGATGATTTCGGGGATGTGGAGAAATACGAGCCTGAAAGAGAAAAGCCGATAAACAAGAAAGCCCTGTTCAGCGCAGCGAAGAACAAGAATGCGAAGGACACATTGGCAGCGCAGACAGCAGCTAAGGTAAGCGACGCGCTGAAAGCCGGACATGCCCAGGGAAACACCCACACGTCCATAAATTCCAATACGCCGAATGCCGTACTGAAAGGCAGAAAGACAGTGGGAGTCATAGCCAAACCGGAATACAGTGTTCAGGAAGAAGGCATAGTAGTTGTAGATATATGGGTGGACAATTACGGCAAAGTCACCAAAGCTCTTCCGGGAGCACAGGGAACTACCGTAAACAATGCCGACCTCTGGCAGGCAGCCAGAAAAGCGGCGCTGAGCACGCATTTCAATATGGATGCCGATGCTCCTGCCCTGCAGAAAGGCAAGATCACTTACATATTCAGATTGAAATAAACGAAAACACGGCGTAAGCCGACAATATATTTTATACCAATGGCGTGAGCCATATAACAATTAAACGCCCGAAGAGGGCAAAATCCAAATGGAAGAAAACAACAAGAGCGGTTTTACCGCAGAGGGAAGAAAGCTGAGACCGAGACGGCCTCGCATTTCCGGAAAGGTCTATTCATCATCAGAAGGACCTGCAGAAAGAAGATCTTACAGTTCAGAGGGAAGAAATTCCTCAGGAGAAGAAAGGACCTATGGAAGACGGTCCTACGGCAGTTCCGAAGGACACGGAAGTTACGGCAGAAGCCAGGACAGAAGAAGCAGCTATGGCAGCTCTGACAGAAGAAGCAACTACGGCCGTCCGTCTGAAGGCCGCAGTTACGGTGACTCTTCAGAGAGAAGAAGCAGCTATGGCAATTCTGACAGAAGAAGTTACGGCAGCCAGGACAGGAGAAGCAGCTACGGACGCCCGTCTGAGGGCCGCAGTTACGGCGATTCTTCAGAGAGAAGAAGCAGCTACGGCAACTCCGAAGGACACGGAAGTTACGGCAGAAGCCAGG
>SAMEA104315429__coassemble_1151_pt1 | contig 13644 bp, 8 predicted proteins | sample SAMEA104315429__metabat2_high_PE_016 | metagenome-assembled genome bin SAMEA104315429 (sample SAMEA104315429) | gut metagenome | biome: Monkey gut; feature: monkey-associated habitat; material: faeces | place: China | collected 2013 | reverse complement strand
CTCCCAGCTTCTCGCGAAGCTCCTCGACGGTCCCGAACTTCTCGACGACCTTGGTGGTGCACCTTCCGTCCTCTTTTCTGAACGATTTGATTGCGTACAAGTAGGTGTAACTGCCGCTTTTCTTCAATTGGAGAGTCATATTTGCATCAAAATAACGTAATATCTAACACTATCTAAATACAAATATAAGAATTAAATTTGACAAAAAAAAGAGTTCTGAACGAACTCTATCAAATATTTTTAACTTTTTTTCGGATTTTAAAGTGTCAAACTACCGCGCCAAGTGACAAATCAGAGCTATCAGAACTCAATTCATATACCGGAATGATGCACTCCTGAGGCGTAAAGCCTCCGTGAGAATATCCATAAGACCCACGAGTCTTGAAAGGCTTGTCCGTCTTAGCATAATATTGGTAAGAACTCCCGAAATAACTACCTTCGTGCTCTATCAAATTACCATATGGAATTGGATCTTCGCAAAGAATATACCTCTCTTCAACTTTTGCGATATAACCGCTTGGACGTGGCTCCTTATCAGCTTCATCAAGAATACCTGTAATCACGAATCCATGGTCCGCAGTGAGGACAATCTTCTGATAACCAAGTTTGAAAAGCTGGGAAATACGGTCACGAAGCTCAGATACATAGTTATCTATATCTTTCAACGCGCCCAACTGTTTTTTCTCTCCAGCCTGATCGATATCACCATAATTCAATACCAATCTATGTGATGTTATACTGTCGTTCAATTTATCAAGCTGCATAACCACCACATCCTCATACTTCTCCCTCAACGCATTGAATCTCATTTGGGCATTCGTGGTGGGCTCTATACACCCGAATAATGCACTCATCCCATTCTCAGTAACAGAAGGCAACACCGCAAATGCAATATTCTTTTTCACCTTATAGGCCAAACGATTCAATCCATCCACAACACAATCTGCAATCTCAAGTCTCAACCCATCGCACACTATCACCGCTGTCTTTTTCCCCTCCTCAAAGGCCTTGCCAACAATGCCAATCTGTGATGGTGAATAATCCTTTCCAAGAGAGAACCATTTTTCATACAATCCTTTGCACAAATTAGAATAATATTCCTGCAAAGGACGTAGAACTGCTTCATCATTAAGCCAAGCCACATAAAGCTTTCGCATCGCAGTATCCAATCTCGCATATTGCGACATATAGCATTCAGACAATGAATTATAATTACAGAGAGAACTCAAATCCTTTGCCTTGAATGAACACAAAGTCAGCACACTATACAACCAATCTGACTTAAAGATTTTTGCTTTCTTATTTTTAAGCCTCCTCTGAAAATACGAAACGAATGCCGACACATCATCACCCTTCTTAAGAGCATTACTCAGCATAACCATAACTCTCGTGTCCAAAATTTTAAACGGATGGTCCGGATGAGTCTTCAAAACATCAATCTCATCTCTTAATGCAAAAGCATCTACAAAAGTTTTCAACGAAACGCATTTCTCCGTACTATCAGCCCAGACATAGTAAATATTGCAAAGAGTGTTTGAAATATTGTTCTCAACCAATCCGTTCAATATTACATTTGCAACCTCCTGAGCGAGAATTGAGGCAGTTTGTTCAATAGGAATCCTTCCGATTGCGTTATACACCTCTGCTCTGAATACAAGCCACAACGCATCATCCATCCTGGACTTGGTCTCTTCCGGAGAATGCAGAAAATCCAAAAGCCACTCTTCAAGATTTAAAGGTGCGGAGATACCCTCAGCTATTGAACTCCACCATCTTATATCCTTATTATCGCTAAGTTTTGCAGCAAGAAGCAGTTTTTCTTTTGGCATAGAATTGTTTTTACCCGTTGCTAAAAACAATTTCCTCCGAATATATGCTTCCATATCATCTAACACCAGCACTCCCGCAGTCTGCACATATTCCTGAAGATACACAAGACTTTCAGCCTTCTTTTTTGAATAGAAAGCCACCTTGTCATTTTTGTATGTTGTCTCAGCCAGATATTTCGCCTCCAACTCATTCCACTCATCCCTGACAGTTATCTGCTTGATTTCTGAAGGCAAAGAGTGCAGCAAATATTCACCCTCTCCGGTGGCATCTGTTATTACAATATAACGATGTCCGGAAAGAACTGCCTGCACATCTTCTGTGAACCACTTCTGTATCATATTCTGCTTATGTCGTTCTGGTTATTGCATCATATTTCTCGCAGACTTCTCGCACTTTTCTCGCATTTTTAGCATTGTGCGAGAAGTCCATATTTATCCTATAAACTCCCACATTTTCTTTTCCCCTAAACGGATGATGCCTTTATTTCTTAAAGAAGACAAAAGATGTCCGATCTTAGTCATTTTTTGCTTCTCCGTCAGAGCATCAGGCAATTTCTCAAAAAGCAGTTCATCAACTTCCTTTCTGCTCACTTTCTTATGTTGCTTGATAAACTTTGCGAGAAAATCCCTGTAATACTCATCATCAAGCCCCTTGTGCTTTGTATAATCTGCTTTCAATCCGGTATTGCTGGCAACAGATTTTGCTATATACAATGCAGATTTTCGTCCCTCAACGAGTTTCCGCTTCCTTAAATACGCTATTTCGTAATCCGTGAGAGGCTTATGCAACTGAATCCTGCTGAGCAATTCCATATCCGTAAGATTCAAAGACTTATCCCGGGAAAGTATTGAAGCATAATCCATATCAAGCACCTTACCCACGACAGTAACCTTCACCTTATTATCTGAAAAATCATAATCCGGCATAGGGAACAAACGCTGGCGCTGACTATTGAACATTCTCCGGATACCACTGCCGATAGTATCGACCATCTTCAACTCAACCATAGCACCTACCAAGAAAGGATTTCTATATCTTTCTTCTGGGGCATCATTTTGAAGCACGGATAGGATATTGCTTGGAATAAAACCACCCATATTGGTAAAAATAAGGCGATCCTCCTGTTCCACAACATTTATCATCCCCTTACAACTATAATCCTGATGCGCTATGGCATTATTCAACGCCTCTCGGATAATAAAAGGATCATAAGTATCCAATTCATCCGGCACGAGCTCAAGAAGAGCTGGATTCATATACCGATATTTCAGATTCCTGATTTTTTCAAAAATTTTGTTTATGGAAAGAACAAACGGACAAGACTCAACTGCATAATCCCTCTCGTTTCCTTGTGAATCTTTAAGAATCCAACGGATACGGGCAACTGAAGGAGAAATAAGATATTCACTCTCCGCCTTTCCCAACAAGATAATGGCCGTGTTTGTTATCTTACCCTTTTTCGTGATACGCGCCTTATTCAGGAATGTCACATCATCCCACTTGCTCATTTCCTCCCGCAGATGCTCATGCTTGTTTGCATACCATTCTCTGGCTTTCGCTATCGCTTCCGGATCAAGGTCATCTAACGTAGCATCCTCAATAAGAGCCCCGCTCCAATCCTCCTGCGAATTATAGATTTTCTTGATATAATCCGGAAAATCCTTCAACTTCGTAAGATTGCTGCCAATACGGATATAGGCCTCACCCTTAAAATTAATAGGCTCTGTAGTCGTGGCCGGAACAATGAATATGACAATATGCTTCCCTCTGTAGTCAAACTCCTCAATATCAAAAGAAATGATAGGGGACAGATTCTTTCTCAACCATAACTCATAATCCTGATTGCCGATTTTCGTCTCCGACATCCTTAAATTCGTGCCCACAACATCCCAAGTTCCATCTTTTACACCAAGAACAAGATACCCGTATGCCTTGTCCTTGATGCAAGCAACGTTTGAAATGCCGGAAATATACCTGCCGACACCTTCATAAGTGACACTACTGTTAGATTCGCTGATATTTGTTTTAAACTCCAGCCACTCAGTCTCGCCGGATTCACGCCTTTTTCGCGCTAAATCCAGCAGGTGCTCCAATAAAGCTATTTGTTCTTCTTGTGTTCGCATACTCCATTCAATTAAAAACTTTACTACCAATCCGCATTCAAATACTTTTTCAACTGACCTGCATTCAGGACATCATAACTCAACATGCCTCGCTTCTGAAGCGGTGCGATATTCTTGCCCACGCCATCATCCAGTTTCGGCTCATATCCGCAACTAAGCAAATCATCAATCTTGTCACAGAAACCCTTAAGCTCCGCCAGCTGTTCCCTCAACTCCTGCGCCTCCATTCTGCCGCTTGTCGTCGAAGTATCAAGAGAATTCAGCTTATCGCTCAATACCATTTCCCTATTCGCCGCATAAATAGAACGCACACGATACAATGAATCACGGTTCCATTTATAAATACTGACAAACAACTCCAATGCATGATGCTCACCGCTGCTCAAATGCCAGATAAAAGGTGTCTTCGGAAGATACATAAAAAGATTCAGATGATCGCTCAACTGTTGGAAGAACCTCTCCTGCAAATACTTGTCGAGAGGACATCCCAATAATTGACAAACCTGGCTGAACTGTACGCTGCTATATCCTCTCTCCATCATTTCTCGCTCAATACGAACAGAGAGGCACTCTTCACCCATTTTATCACTTAATGGAATAACTCCGTCATCATCCTTTGCAATAACAGCACGGATAACATCTGTAATCAGTTCGAAAGCAAGCGCCTGAGTGCGTTGAGCCGGCAGTACACCGGCATTCCGGAACTGATACCACACCTCTACAGGGTTCATAATGTGTTTGATGCAGAACTCTTCCCAACCATTATTGCTCTGATAAAGACACTCAAAGTCGGTTATTTTCTGCAAGTCTGTGCGCTCTTTGAGATCATTGAGATGCTGCATCACTTCCTCACTCGCCGGGAACTCAGTATTATTTTGCAGCCACTCTTTATATGCAATCTTCGCTTCTGTTGATACAGGAAGATCTCCTACCGGAATGCCCATTTTTTCTTCGACCATATGGTAATCATGAGCTTCCAAACCATAGATTTTATAAATAATTTGGTTTATACGCACCTCATTTAACAACAGCAGAGTCAACCATGCATTCTCAATATTATAATAATCTAATATGGCGAATCTAACATCTTTGCCTTGAGTTATTGGAGATTGTTTGAAGTTTTCTTCAATCATTGAGAAAGAGCAAATACTCTTTTTTATACTAACATTTTCTTTAGCAAGCGAAGCAACTTCATTCTCAGATATTGAGTCTGGCAAGACAAAAGGAACGCGCCATAAATCACCCTGATTGATATTAACTGTTGGATTCAAACAGTCACATATGTAGAAGACAAGTTTTGTATTAAATAATCCTAATGTGTACCAAATATTCTTGTATTCACAAGAATAAATGCCAGGACCACCAGCATCAATGATGTAATTCGCTGGGAGATATCTAAACGTAGCACCTTTCGAGCCAGCGGCTGAGTATGTTATTCCTTCTCTGAAATAATAGTTCGTATTCCTTATAACGGAGCGTAACATTCCGTTTTTATCCACGAAGTGCTTGATTTCATCTCCATCGTTTTCCCAATTAAGTATGGTCCACATATTACCATACCACTTATTATAAGGCCCTCCTTTCACATAACGTACCCACTTCTTTTTATCAACCGCATAGTCTGACGAAATGGTGTTCGGATTTACTTCCCACCAAAAGCGAAGAAAACGATTGTTGTCTGACGTAGTAAGACCTTTTACAACATCAATATAATCATCGACCGTTTTACCTTCGAACTTCTCTCTAAACTCATCGCTAATCCAATAAATGAAAGGATAAGACTTGATACCCTTCAACTTAGATTGCGGAAGAGTATAAACGCGCTCGTTAGGTATCCCGTTAATGTAGTCATCGTATGCCTTAGCAAGAGAACCTTTTTTGAATTTCTCTTGCTGATTTGCAGTGATATTAAAATAAACGCCCTCAGTCTTGTCCTGCTTATTCTTATCAAGAGTATAGAAAGTAGCGTCAAGCAAAATGCCAGGTCCGAATAGATTGACGCGATCAAGCCCATAATCAACCATCACATTGATATGTGTCTCATCGAGCAAAAATCTACGTACATCCTCAAATGTCTTGATGTACATAAATGTATGAGGATGAATCATACCCACTTTTCCACCGTTTCTGGCCAATTCGCAACAACGCTTGATGAAGCACGAATACAGATTTGAGTTTACCTTATAAGGCTTCTTGTAATTAGCTTCAACAAAAGATTTTAATTCAGGTCCGAAGTCTGCGCCATCTGTATATGGAGGATTTGCTACAACCACATCATACTTTTGCGATATAATTTCAAGGAAGGAGATAGCATCATTTGTCTTGGCAAGTGTAAAAGCATTACTGCCTTTCTCTCCCATCTCATTCACCCTATTCCTAAGGTTGCTCATAAACTGATTCTTGAATGAGAACAGGGACTGTTCTTCTTGCTTCGCAAACAGACTGTCAAAATCATCTCTCTTCAGAACAGCATCCACCTTTTCTTCAACTCTCACGAGAGATCCGAACTTATAAGCATTTCTGAGATCTTCCCAGATTGTGCTTATTAATTCAGATCTGGACGGTCCCAAATTCTCAATCACCTCAAACGAATCCTTGACGCTTGCGTACTCTTCAAGGTAGAAATGGCTGCTTACCACATTGGTATAATCCGGCCATTTGCTTCTATGCCCACCAAGGTCACGAGCTTTAATGAATAATGCAATCTGTGTAATCTGAGCAGCACGCTCATCCAAATCAATTCCGTAAAGATTATTTTCCACAATCATCTTCGGAATCTCTCTTCTGCTATAGTCTTTCCCGTAATTCTCTATCTGGTCAATATACAAGTTGTAAAGCAGAGAAAATGTATAAATCAAAAAATTACCTGAGCCGCATGCCGGATCAAGCACTTTCAAAGTCTTAATGTCTTTTGCCTCTTTGATTCGAGTCTTGGGGGCATTGGCAATATTGTATTTCTCCGTGATTGGACTATCCGGATACATTTCGAGATAAGTCTTTCCCAAAGTATTATCTACGAGAAATTTCACCACCCACTGCGGCGTATACACCTGACTCTGTAAAGTAACTTTATCGTATTCTGTTTTCTCGCCACTTACCTTCAACGCCTCTTTCTCCACCGAGTTAAAGTTCTCATACAACCATCCTAATATATCATCTCCTTTCCAAACATCAGCACCGCAATCAACATCCTCCTCAACAGCATTGAACCTGTCAATAATCTCATTCAGTTCATCAGCCGTAGGCATCAATGCATAAGGATAATCACTTCTGAAAAGAGGTATATGCTCACCTAACTTGTCAAACTGATCCGAAAGGAAATGTTTTAGGCCCTCACGTTCAGACATCCTCTCTTCCGGATGCTCCTCCAGCCACGCATTATGCTCAAAGGATCTTCCGGCATTCTCCCTACGCCTTTGAATAATCTCCGGAAACAATTCCTTAGACTCCATCACCTTCAATGCCGCAATACGGTTAAAAAGTGTGAACACACACTCATTAATTGTTGCCTGCCTTGCCTCCGGATAAGCCCCATTCATTTCGAGAAGATGATTAGACATAATCTCATCAAGCCTTTCTCTCTTGAGCTTATTCTCATTAGATAGGCTTTCAATGCTTACAGGAACATCCGGTCGAAGTCCCATCCTTGAAAAACGATTGTCAAACGCCTGCTGAATCAAGCGCCTTATATCCAAAACGTGATTAATCAGTTTCACTTTCGTAAATTATTATTCGTCAAACTTAAGTATATCGGTTGATCCGAAGTTATTTACCATAGACAATTGCTGCATCAACCAACTCCTGTACTCTGCAACCGACAGATTTCCCTTAGGAAGTTGATTCCTAAGCTTTCTTTCAAACGGAGCCGCAGTTGGTGCCACTGATTTTTCAGATTTAGCGCTTCCTGAATGAGAATCGCCGTCTGATGTTCCGACAGATGGAGTATCTGAAGTTACAAAGGCAGGTGCTACTGTCCTAATGGTCGTAGAGATTACATCAGCTTCCGTGTCTCGGGAACTTAATAATTTCACTGCACTATCCATATCCCTCAACTGAAGATGGCAGTTGCTGCAACGGATTGAAAAGTTATCCAACTTGACATTATCTACCAGATACTTCTTGACAGATGTTATCATTCCATCAATCCTGGACACTAACACCTCATTCCATTCTCTTGGATACTTTTCTGTCTCAGCCTTAATTCCGAGAAGCCTCTTAGTCAAAGCCTCATATCCGTTCTTCATTCTCTCTGCATATTTCTGCATGTATGAGAAATACCAGTCTTTGACCTTTTGGCAGGTTTGTACCATTTTTGAAAAATTCTGAACCGGTGCACTTTCAAGCATCAGTTCATACTGTTCAAGAAGGGTGTCAAATTCCTGCATAGGAATTCCCACAAATTCCAGCTCATTCTTTACCTCTTCCATGAAAAGCCTCTGATGCCTTATCGTCTCGAAATTAGTTTGGATGAATTTGATATCCTCCTCGATTTTCTCAATCGCATTGCAGAAATCATCATTATCATTGTCATTAAGGAAGGTCTTGGCTATAGTAAAATAATTGAATTCTGTCACGGTACTTGTGTACTGATGCAGAACCCCTTTGGCGACGACACTTCTATGGAATAATTTCTCAAGCAGATCGTTTTCACAAATGCGGTTATTCACTTTGCTGATTTCCACAAGTGACAGCTGTCTGATTGCATCCACCAGCTCAAAATCATTCAAGTTGTAACTTAAATTATTGCCGGTAAGTTCTTTATATCGACAATCTTTAAGTGTCTCTACTATTTCTCGTTTCTCATTATAAGAAAGAGTCTTAGTAACGAATTTAAACGAAGCCCGCTGGAAATTCCTTGCGCTTATAAATATGTTCTTCGCCCCTTCATCATTATAAGAATGATATTCCTTATTCTCATACTTTACTATCACTCTGTTGGCACGGAACAAAACTGCAAGCGTAGAGAATATCGTTCCGAAACCGTATCCTGTCGGTGCTACACCAAGTTCTTTTTCCAGATCCGCCCCACACTTGTATGAAGCTGTTTTTTCTTTAATCTCCCTAACGACAGGAAGATCTTCCCCGATAAAAGTACCAGCCGTATCAAAGAACAGGAAGTCAGGTGCTTGTCCGATGACATTTTGAATCTGGTTTTGATTTGCCCTAAGAATCTGTGATGCAAGACTGTCTTTCAAGGCACTGCTCAATCGCTTGGTATAAATATTACCATACATCTTGACACTTGCATCCCTGATGATTTGTTGCGCAGTATCAGAGGTAAGGATGCTTGTATTATACAGATAGACCAATGTGCCCTCATTGTATGACTTGCTGACATACTGTTCCAGTTGCCTCATTTTATCTTCAAGCGATGACGAAATCTCATCCACTACTTTCTTCTCTTCGGTAGTCAGGTTAGGTACCTGAGTAATGTATTCCACCCGAAGAATCTGTTCGGCAATCTTTTGAATTTCAGTAATATATGCAATAGAAGGCACAATGCTGACCATGTTCTTCGCTGACTGAGTCTCTTCTCTGACAGTTTCCACATACTCCTCGAAAGACGGCTTTACACTCATAATATCGTGAAAAACTATCTTCATCCATGGATCTCCACCAGTAGAATATGATTCTCCAAGGTCTGAAACGATGCTGAAAGAGATATTCATCGTATCAATCACGACACTTTGTGAGTGACGAACAATTGGCATAAGCTTAACTCTTTTTGAGATTTCACCCTTGATTCTATAAGAAGGAATCTCGTCATACTTTGCCATCATTTCAAAAATGCGCTGCTGAGTCTCACTTGTGATTCTGTATTCGTCTCCTGATAATACAAGTATTTCATCCTCAGCCAACCTTCCACAAGCCTTTTTGGCTTCCTCAAGAACTGTAAAATAATCATCGGGACAGTTCACATAAGCACGGCTGATATTTTCCACTGTCGTTTTGGCTGCTGCTTCAGTCAGGAAATGTATGGTTTGTAACAATTCGCGCCCGGTAACATATTTAAGATTTAAATCTCTAATGTGCTCGTCTGCCTGAGTATAACGGGCTCTCAAAGATTCCGAAGGAGCTTCCTCGGCTTGACGGCATAATTGCGCAGCGTTTACATGTGAGTGTATATCCCTATCTGAGATTGCCTCTTTCTTAAGTACATCAAATGCAGAAATAAGCATTCCTCTTGTTCCTACTTGAGTCTTTACCAATTTCTGTGTACCAAAAAGAAAGTATTGAAGCATTTTAAACTGATGCTCGTAAAATGGGGAATAATCAGAATATGTTTGAGCGTCAGTTGTTTTCTTAAGACCTGTGCCTACAATATTTGTGATGTCGCTAATTTTTCCGGAATTCTTGACATAATACTCCTTAAGCAATTTGTCTCCGAGTTCGTTTTTGGCAAGGAGTCTTCTGCGTATAATTGTATCTACCTCTTCAGCCGTAATATTAATACGCTTGCGGAAGCGGTCTATGATTTTTGTCAGGAGGCTCTTGTTGACATTAGTTTCATTAATGACATCATCAAGTTGTAACTGAGCAATAGCGACCATCCAAACTTTTCGTCCAAGTACAGCTACAGCCTCTGCTGTGCCCTCAAGGTCCAGAATATTAATCTTATTTTGAGCGATAGCCTCACTGACCTCATCAACCATGAAGACAATTCGTCTGTCAGGATAGGTCTTTAAATAGCGGTCCAAATCCTCTTGTAGACGATTTGCATCGTAATCCATAATACGTTGCTTGGCCGCATCTCTCATATCCTCATAGGCACTCTCTGAACAAAATCCGTCAAGCATTGTTTCTTCAAGCGTATCATACACTTTATCCATATTTTTGCGACAGTTAGTCCATGATTCACCGTAACGTTCCTGAACCTTATCACAAAACTGCTGATAACTGCCACTCAAAAGCAAATTGAATTCAACAATGCCGATCCAATCATCATTCAGGTTGATAGACTTCAGGAATGCACTCATCATCATATACGATATACCGTAATTCCCGATAGCTTTTGCAGCATCAAACAGCACAACGTGATTCTCTGTCCTGCCAAGTTCATTTATACTGCTTCTCAATAGTCCTTCATTTGATAAACCGATAAGCTTATCCATGAAGCGCTCTCGTATAGAAGTACCCTTGATGACAGGATTTTTCAGTAGGTATCCTACCATTTTTGCGAAATAGGATTTTCCTGATCCGTAGAATCCGCTAAGCCACAAACCAGGCTGCATAGTAGAACTTATAAAGAAGTCGCAGAAATCTTGTAAGTGCTTAGCAAGGCTCTCCGTAAGGATGAATCCGTTGAGTTCATCGATTATTGCATCCTCAGTCTGCACATTAAGATCAATTACACTCTGTATATCTTCTTCCAAGTGAATGGAAAGTATGTCTCTTATCTTTGTCATATCTAAAACTGTCGTATCAATTACATTACTACTACGCACCTATATTTTGATGCTGGCTGTTTATCAAGAAACCAGATTGTATCATCCTTGATAGTTGCCGGATAAAAGAATATCAACGGCCTTTGGAACTTAATGACATTCGGGTCCTCCATAATATTCTGGTTTGAAAACCCCATCTTGAATATCGTGCCGGTATGAATAAGAATCGGAGACAATTCCTTGTCCGCCACTTCAGCAATTCTTTTCATCAGAAAAGAGTAGAATGTTCCATCAGTATAATTTTGGCTTACGAACACCTCTGTTCCCATATTCTTGAATTGCTTCTTGAATTTTTCTATACCTTTTGATTCTACAAATTCCACAAACAACTCGCGTAAATCAATGAACTCAAAACCGTCCGTATATCTTCTCCTTGCTTCCTGAATGTAATTATCTTCATCTTCAGGAGGGTACACGAATAATATGCTCTTGCCACCATTTGCCTCTGTGGATAATTTGGCCATATCTCGGCTCAACGCAGCGGACAAATCGCTGAAAAGCCTATTGTGATCTTGTATGAAAGTAGATGCCATTTGTACCTATTTTAACTCAATTCTTATATCATTACCGACCTGTGCGATATCCCAATACTGAATATTCTCAATCTTTTTCAACCTATTGATGATTGTCTGTTCCTCTAAAAAAGAAAAACACATATATGAATTGCTCAATGTCTTATTCTCTGGTTCTGCTAACTGAGAAAAACGGATAAAATACACAAAGAGCCTGGATGAAATCACAGAATGTATTATCTTTTTCTGCACACTTCCTTCTGCAAGTCCGAGCTTCTTTAGAATCGTAAGATACTTGCTGGCGGAAGTCTTCAATGTCCCTTCGCTCCACTGTAACTCATTCGGTTCAGAGACCTTCAACTCCCTCATAAAGCTTAACACTTCTTCAGTAGAAATCGACAACCTTCCGCAATAAAGATTCTTCATAAAAACCTCTTTCGAGATCTTTGAGAACAATTTGTTTGAATATGTCAATTGCCAAAAAAGAAGAATTAATCTTTCGCTGGCAGAAAACTCCTTATTTGCAATGGCCTCAAAAAACAACTTCTTGTGTTCATTATTGCGAAACTGAAGAATACATGATTCAATCCCTGCGATAAAACGCTTAAGTGATTTTTCCGTTCTGAATTCAAATGCACCAGCACTATTAGAAGTCACACCGTATGTATCACTGATGTAATCCAACATCAGGCAATAATTCGGAATACTTCCAAGAATATTCACGCCCGAATCGTATAAAGCTTTACTCTTCACCATAATTGCGTTTTATTCTTACAAGTTCCGTATAATCCACCTCTAACGCCTCTGCAATTTTAGCCAGCATATCCAAAGAAGGTTGTGATGCATTAGTACACCACTTGCTCACGGTTGCAGGATTTACACCTAACTTCTCGGCAAGCCACTTGTTGGTCCTTTTCTTCTCCGCCAACATTACCTTAATACGATTTAAGTCCATATTGCTCTTCATATAACAAGGTTCTATAAAATCCTTACAAATATATAATATTATACTACAATTAACTAATAAAAACAACACAAATATAAAATAAATGAAAATAGTTCATTCACTCCGAATAACAATACCGCCAAACATACCTTCGCGTCAAGACATATCTGTTTTGTCTCGAATTCTCATTGATAAATATTACATATGCAGAGAATTAGATATAAAAATATGCCAACGAGATTTGACCTTACGGAGTCTTCATTATTTGAAGAAATAAACAAATTTACTCTTCGACCTTCATCCACATTGCCGTCCGCTGATGTGTTGGCGGACTTTGCTGATCGTTTTCGGGCTGAAGCATTCTCAAAAAAGCACAAAAAAACTCTAATATCAACATCCTGAACAATTATCATATTCCTGATTATTTGTATAGATATTTATTCTTTGAGCAATTAAAGAGATCAGTGGAAACTGGAACAATAGCTTTTATTTCTCCCGAGATATGGCAAAAACCCTTTTGAAAGACGATTTTTTAAAAACCGACTATTCCGAGTATACAAACCACAAATATCACAAACAAATATTGATTGAGTGCAATCATAGATTATGAGGTTATCTACAATTGCAAATCCACTCATAATCGTACAAATCCGCTTGCGACCGGAATTCAAAAAATGGGATATTTTTTGGGATACTAAATTAAAAAAGTGGCCCACAGATACCTGTGAGCCACTTTTCAGCGGAGAGGACGAGATTCGAACTCGTGGTACGGTAAACCCGTACGTCAG
>SAMEA104315429__coassemble_1026_pt1 | contig 15012 bp, 11 predicted proteins | sample SAMEA104315429__metabat2_high_PE_016 | metagenome-assembled genome bin SAMEA104315429 (sample SAMEA104315429) | gut metagenome | biome: Monkey gut; feature: monkey-associated habitat; material: faeces | place: China | collected 2013 | reverse complement strand
GTACGAGACATACCTCAAGGAGCATGACACACCGGAAGACATCAAATACTTCATGTGCGGACCTCCTATGATGGTCAAATCTGTCAACACATTGCTCGACAGTCTCGGAGTTCCTCCTGAGAATGTTCTTTATGACAATTTCGGCGGTTAACAGCCTGAAAATATTTTTTTGAAAGCGACTGGCGTCTGTCCAGCCGCTTTTTTGTGTTTTTATGTCACAAATTTGCAATCGAAAAAAGGCATTTAAAACAAATTTTAAAGTTTAAGAATCGTAAAAATCTGCATTTGAGACGCATAAAATGGTGATTTTTTAAAAAACATCCTAATATATTTGCAGCCGGAAACGATAACAACTGCAACTCATGAAAATGAAAAATCACATAAAAAAAGACCGGCTGCATATTCATAATATTGTCGCCTTTAACTTGACCATCTACTATATTTCGGCCGTTCTGGCCGTAACCTTGCTTTTGTTGCCGGTCTTTTATTCTTGCACATCGACTGCACCTGAAACTGCCGGGACTGAGAGGAATGACAGAGAGGAAAAAACCGAACTGACATTCAGGACAGACAAGGCAGTCAAAGGGCACATTGACATACTGTATTTCAACGATGACAGACTCAGGAAGCTTGATTCCTATATGCGGGCGGAACTTGGCGGAAGCGGGAGGACAGAATCCGCTTCGAGAGCAGGGAAAAAGATACTGGTAACGATTGCCAATTCCCCGCTGAACGCGGAGGAATACCGTAAAGTGCTCGCCTATGACGACCTGCAGAATCTATATGCCGAGCTGAAGTCGGAGAACCCTGATGCACCAGTGATGTATGCTGAAAACAGGGTCAATGCAGGATATGAAAGGGAATGTGAGATAGCGCTCACTCCCCTGCTCGCCCGGATAACGCTGAACAGCATCAGCTGCGATTTTCACGGAAGGCCGTATGAGGGGAAGTCTCTCGAAGACGTATGTGTCTATCTTACTGATGTCTGCGGGCGGTTTCCGGTGAGCGGGAAAGCCCCGACCATACCCGAGAGCATATTGAACGCAGGAAAACTGGAACCGTCTGACACGGCCGGATTCACTTTCGGAAATCTGATATGCAGCAGAAGATTGGGAAACATCGGCGAGACAGTACGGTTTCCGGAGACGGAACTGTTCTGCTACCAGAATGAAATCAGTCAGGAGGGCCTAGGGGCCGGTTTCACCAAGCTTGTGATAGAAGGGACATTGGACGGAGAACGGACTTGGTACCCGATAGAAATCAACAGGGGGCAATGGTGCAACACGCCCGACAGTGCCGGCGTCCAGGCAGGGAAAGACTACATATTCGACATAACATTGACACGACGGGGTGTGAGTTCACCTGATATTGAGATAAACCTCTCGACAGTGAATTGCAAGTTCAGCGTCAAGCCTTGGACAATAAAGGATGAAAAGACCATAACATATTGACAGTCATGCGATACGAGAAGATATTATCAGTTCTGATATTGGCACTGCTCTGCGGATGCCGTAAAGAAATATCCCCGGCATCGACAGTGGTGTCGGTGAACATAGCCGTCACGCCTGCGACAAGGACGGACGACCCGGATGAAGTCAAGATTTCCGACCTCAACATCTTCATTTTCGATGCGGGAGGCCATCTTGAAGAGTCTGCCTATATCGATTCGCATATGAACGGAGGTGAGACCAGATACAGCTTTTCTTGGATCGGGCAGACTGACTGCAGGGTATTTGCCTGCGCGAATCTGGGATTCCGGATTACCGGCATCCGCTCGGTCGGAGACTTGGAGCAATACCGTTACCACCTGTCCTACCCGGACGAATACAGCAGAGGGCTGCCGATGACGGGAGAAAGTGGCATTGTGCACATTGACGACAAGGTCAATGACATAGATATAAATCTCGTGAGCATGATGGCGAAAGTATCCCTCTGCATTGACCGCACCAGACTTGGAAAGAACGTGAAGTTCAATGTCAAAAGTGTACAGGTGGGCGGTTGCCCCAAATCTGCCTGTCTGTTCTCGCAAAGCAAGGTGAGCGGGGGCAATGATGTGTTCGCATCAGGATATTGCAAAAGCTATGGTGAGGCAGATGACTTGAACATTGACAAGAGCGGTGGTGTAAGCCGTGAGGTAAGCGTGTACATGCTTGAAAACATGCAGGGCAGATTGCTTCCGGAGGCCAAGACGGAGAAGGACAAGGTTCTGGATATGGCAGATGCTGTGGCAGGACTATGCTCATATATCGAGATTCAGGCAGAGTACCGTTCAGACTCATTGTACACAGGTCCCGGAGAATATCTTAAATACAGGTTTTATCTGGGAGACTCCCCGTCTGATTTCGATGTCCAGCGGAACTGTCATTACCATATACGGGTAAGCCCTTCAGGGAGCGGTCTCGAGGAGGACAGCTGGAGAATAGACAAGAGCAGTCTTTTACCATACGGAAAAGCGTCCATACATCTCCATCCTGGCAATTATGTAGAAGGAAAAGTCGGCTCTGACCTGCATATATGGGCAGAGATAGAGCCGAAAGGGTCAAGGCTGTCATTTGGAGAAGAAGAGCTGGAATATGACAAAAGCCGTGGCATATATGACTATACTATGGACAAAGACGGACACGGAGTAACCCTGCACCTGAAAAAGCCGGGAAGCGGCATCCTGTATATTGAAGGCGGGGCACCTGCGAGCGCTGCCGAAATGGTGGTTGTCACTGTCCTGGACAGCCTCCGGACAGAGAACGATCAGGTACGGTTCAGTGCCTCCGTCGTCAAATCCCCGTCACCGTCCGGGAATGCTGCAAGTCCTGCCGAGTTCAGTCTTTCCGCATGTCTCGGAACAGAAGGCGCAGCACGTACCGACTATATGTGGAACATGAAAGTAGTGAAAAGTGATGGAGGATGGACCAGTTCCACACCTCTCTACTGGATGAATGACACAGACATACGGTTCTATGCGTTTTCGCCATACCCTTCATCCGACAATGGGATCAGTCCGTTCCCGGCCGGCGGGGCACCTTCGCTGCAATTCTCAGCCAAAACCAGGGCAGAGGAACAGATTGACCTTTTTGCGGCAAGTGACGTGCAGAGGGAAGGAACAGTACAACTCGCTTTCAACCACACACTTACCGCCATACGATTCCGGAAGGGAGAAACATTCAGCGAAGATGCTGCGATTACTGGAATATCCCTATCCGGCATCCGAGGAGACGGTATATACAATATTGAAAATGGGGAATGGTCAGGACTTTCTTCTGAAAAGACATTTACGATGTCTGATCCCGCACTTGCCTTCCTACTGCCGCCTCAGGAGTTCGGACGCGGTTCCAAAGCCTGTCTGAACATAACAGTCACGGAAAACGGAGATTCTGAAACAGGGAGCATTCCGCTTGAAGGTCACAAGTGGGAAAAAGGCAGACTGACCACATACGCCATATCCTACAGCGGAGGGCATTTTTCAGTAAACTCCACTGAGAATCTGTTCACTTCTGGGGATATCACCATCAATGAAACAAATGAAGACAATACCATCAATGAATTCTGATACTATGAAGACTATTGACCGCTATCCGATTATTCTATTGTTCTCAGCCGCCACATTGTGCTGCGCCTGCAATAAAGAGGCCGGAGAACTTAATGTATCCGATGAACTGGAGTTTATCGCCACGCACATGGAACACGCTGAATGCAAGACATTTATGGGGAACAGGACTGAAGATGGACAATATCCGCTGCTTTGGTCAAGAGGTGACAGAATCATCATCTCTTCTTCATCTTCAGTCCCTGCCTCATCTTACTTCGTCACGGAAGACGAGGGAGCAGGAAGCGCCAAATTCGTGTATGACAAGAGCGTTTCAGGAAATGCCAAAGCGAAGAAAGCAGATGAATGGCAGGCATTCTACCCTGCCTCAGGATATTCCTTTGCCGACGGAAAGCATGTCCTGTCGCTTAAATCCACTCAGGAGTATTCCGAGTCAGGATTCGGAAGCGGATCAATGCCGATGGCAGCATCTTCCACCACGAAAGAGCTGTCGTTCAAGAACTTGTGCGGCATCTGCAGGCTCAGGATAAGTTCGTTGAAAAAAGACGCTTATGTCAATGAAATAAAACTTAAAGCCGACAAGAACCTGTACGGCAGTCTGTACTGCACATCTGCATCGGGTGACTGGACGATGGGAGAAGATGGAGGCAATGTGCTGACACTCAACTGTGGAAGCGGTGTAAAACTCAGTTCAGAGCCGAAAGATTTCTGCATTGTGCTTCCGCCCGAAAGCATAGGCGAACTGAAAATACAGCTGTCTCTTGTTTCCGATGAAACAGATGCGGGCAAAAAGATATATTCCCTTCCGGGCAGCATAGGCATTGAACGGTCAGGTATCCTGAACATTGACCTGGACCTTGCACAGTTCAGATCATCCGGCATTGACGACATCATCCGCGAGAATGACGAGTCCGCGATAACCGGTCTTGCGTACAGATTCGAGACAGACAGAAGCAGAGTGGAGTCATTCAGAGACGGGGGTAACGGGAAGATAAACATCACCAGCCTTTCTTCAAGCACATTCAGCGACGGGTCGGGCAAAGACCGGAACGTGTCATGGAAAATGGACTTCAGCATTGACAAGGGCGCGACCTGGAATGCGGAAACGCCTGAAATGTTCGATTCGTTCGTACTGTCCGGCGATGGCAATTCGGTAGAATACTATATTCCGGAATTCGATACAGACCGGGAGTGTCTGGTGAGATTCACACAGGAAGAGTCAGGAAAGACACAGACTGTAAGGGTAATGCAGCTCAGCAATGCCATTGTTGCGGAGTATCTTGTTGTTGATCCGAGCCAGGAAGTACCGATATGCACCTCTCATCTGGACAACCTCAAGGGTATCCTATATGATGACGGCACTGAAATCAGTTTTGAGTATGATAAATATTCAAGTCCCTATAAGAGCTTTTATCACAAATTCCAAACGGAGGGCAAGCACAAAGCAATTCTATGGCTGAACCATGATGCCAAGACACTGGACCGTCTGATGCAGGACAACAGGTATATGGAAACCCACAAATACCTTATAGGAATAGACCTTTCGCATCTGAATCCGCTTCCGTTTACAAGTATGGACTGCACATTCGACAATTGCCGGAAACTCGCATATGTAATCTTTCCGGAGAAGAAACTGAACACTGTCAATCTGGTCAACATCCATAAGATGTTCTATGACTGTTCTTCTCTCATCCATGTGGATATAAACAAACTGGAGACTTCGGCAGTAAAGGACATGTCCTATCTGTTCGGATGGGACACAAACCTGACCACAATAGCCCTTGACGGTTTCCGCACGGATTCCGCCGAGAACATGGAGTCCATGTTCAGCTTCTGCAGAAATCTGGAAGCACTGGACGTGACAGGATTTGACACGCGCAATGTCAAGGACATGAACAACATGTTTGGCGGATGTGAGACTATCACGTCGCTGGATGTTTCCGGATTCAAGACGGACAATGTCACCAGTATGGGAGCGATGTTCAATGGATGCAAGCAGCTCAGGTCACTTGACGTCTCGCATTTCTCGACAGAAAAAGTCACAAACTTGAGCTACATGTTCTCAAGTTGCAAAGAACTCACACAGCTTGATTTGAGAAACTTCAACACCGATGCTTCCCTCTATTTTTCCGGCATGTTCAATGACTGCATCAAGCTTGAATCACTGGACATAAGCAGTTTCCGTACAGACAAGGCGACTACCATGAGCTACATGTTCTACAACTGCAAGAAGCTGAACTCTTTGGATATTTCCAGATTCAGGACGCCTCTTGTCAAGAGTATGGATTTCATGTTTGCCCGTTGTGGAGCCGAGGTTCTGGACTTGTCCGGATTTGATTTTTCAAATCTTGAAAACGGACGTGAGATGTTCCACAACTGCTTCAACGTAAGAGAACTTGCAATCGAAAACATGATATCACCGAAACTCAAGAGCTGTTACTATATGTTCGCGAATTGCGACGCGCTCAAATCTCTGACTATCAGAAAATTCAAATGCGGACCTGACTGCATGCTGCATTCAATGTTCGAACGCTGTTATTCTCTCGAGTCCTTTGTCTCGGAAGATTTCGACGCAAGCGGGGCAAAAGACATAAGCTATCTGTTTCTCGAATGCTCAAAGCTGAAGACTCTGGATCTGAGCGGATTCCATACGGAAAGCGCTACTGATATGTGCATGATGTTCCAAGGATGCACTTCACTGGAAAGTATAGACGTATCATCTTTCTGCACCACGAATGTAGAAAAAATATACTCCATGTTCAGCAATACCCGTGTGGTGGATCTTGATTTGAGCAGTTTCAACTTCAGCAAGGTGACGGACATGATCTTTATGTTCGCCAGCTGCTTAAATCTGAAAACTCTCCGGATGGATATGACCGGCATCCAGGACGGTACCTCAATGGACAAGATGTTCTACAGTGTACCGGCAGGCCTTACGCTATATGCGAAAGACAATGTCATCCCCGCGGACATCCAGTCACAACTTCCTTCATACACTAATATCATAAGCTACTGATGAAGAGACTATTATCACAATTTGCCATAGTTCTGCTCCTGCCCGGATGCAGACAAACGGAAACCACACTGGAGGAGTCATCAATGATGTTTTCTGCAGGAATCTGTCTCCCCGCAAGCACGACTAAAGTCTGTCCGGATATGGACTCAGCCGGTGATATTCCAGTATATTGGGAAACAGGTGACAGAATCAGGATTATGGATGACAGAGGCGAAAGCATCTATATCACAGAGGATTCCGGAACTGCTTCAGCACGGTTCGCTTTCGACAAGTCCTTAGAAGGGAACCGTCGCTTGAATGCGTCTGACAGTTATCTTGGATTCTACCCTGACAGGAATTGGCTTCAAGGTGTGTTCACCATGCCGGAAGAGCAGCGCAACGACAGGCGGCTGTATCCGATGGCCGCACATTCTACAGGCAACTCACTGGAGTTTTCAGGAATCTGCAGCATAGTGAGACTGCGGCTGCACTGCATTGACAAGACTGGCAAGCCGGCGGTCATAAGAAACATAAGTGCCGGAGCCTATAGGGATATAGGCGGAATTACCGGACAGATGGGCACTGACGGTGTCATAACTTGGGAAAGCACAAAAAGTGACGGATTCAAGATTGGCCGGCCTCTGAAGTCGGAGTGTTCGGAGACAGATGAGGAAGAAGACTATTATATGGTGATGCCGCCGCTTGATTATGAAGGACTTGCATTTCAGATAGAGTCGGACTCAGGGTGGTACGTTTACACCATTCCGGGTAACACTGCCCTGCTGCCGAACCGGATATACACATGGAATCTCCCGATGGAGGCATTTGACAGATACGATGAGCCAGTGCTTGCGGAAGGAAAGGTCTTGCCACCTCTGACGGATATCAGTTACAGGTTGGCATGTGCGCAAGACAGCATTGCCATAACCTCGTCAAACCAGTCTGGTGAGATTGACGTCTCGAGCATAAAATACAGGAAATACTCTGACGGACAAGAGTTTACCTCAACAATAGGGTTCACCGTAGATATCAGTTCCGACAATGGGGCCACATATCAGAAAGAAGTAACAGGGATACAGATCACTGCGGACAGCGCTTTTCAGAACATACGTTATGAACTGAACGACACCGCAAGAAGCAACAATAATCTGACTGAAACGACAGAAAGTCTCACTGAATCAAGCGCCTCCGGGCAGAGTTACATTGTAAGACTCACGCAGTTCATAAGCGGCAAACGCCTGTATCTCAGGTTCTCAAGCGGTTAGCCCTTCATTTTCTTGAGATACTTGGCAGTGTAGGTGCGGCCTTTGGCGGCGAGGTCTTCCGGTGTGCCCTGAAATACGACTTCACCTCCGAAGTCACCGGCGTCAGGACCGAGTTCTATTACCCAGTCGGCTGCTTTGATCACATCCATATTGTGCTCCACGACCACTACGGAGTGGCCTTTCGCCAAGAGAGCATCGAATGACTTGAGCAATTTCTCCACATCGAAGAAGTGCAGGCCTGTGGTAGGCTCATCGAATATGAACATTATTTTCTTGGCAGACGGCTTGTCGGAAGCATCGTTCATCGAGAGGAAATATGCCAATTTGATACGTTGGCTTTCACCGCCTGACAATGTGCTGCTGCTCTGACCGAGTTTTATATAGGAGAGGCCGACATCCACGAGAGGCTGAAGTTTCTTGGCAATGCTTTTCGCTGCTGCCTCCTTCTGCGCGCCGAAGAACGCTATGGCCTCGTCCACGCTCATATTCAGGATATCGTCGATATTCTTTCCATTGTACCTCACTTCCAGGATTTCAGGCTTGAACCGTTTGCCGCCACAAGCCTCGCAGACCATTGTCACATCAGCCATAAACTGCATTCCGATATGAACAAACCCTTCACCCTGGCACTCCGAGCATCGTCCGCCGTCTTGATTGAATGAGAAATATGACGGCGTGAAGCCATTGACCTTGGCGAACTGCTGCTCGCTCATCAGCTTCCTGATGTCGTCATACACCTTCAGATAGGTTACGGCATTGGAACGGGAACTCTTCCCTATCGGGTTCTGGTCCACATATTCAATCGATGAAATCCGGTCCAGATTGCCGGTGAGATGACGGAATATGCCCGGCTGCTGCCCCGTCTGGTTCAGATGTCTGTACACGGCAGGATAGAGCACATCGCCGACAAGCGAAGACTTGCCGCTACCGCTGACACCGGACACCACAGTAAGCACCCCGAGAGGGAACTTGACATTGATATCCTTCAGATTGTGCTCCATGGCGCCCTCCACGCCGACATAATATGTCCACGGACGTTTGGCCCGGAGAGGCATCTTGCGGCGGCCTGTTATGTACTGCAACGTCATTGACGCAGAAATCTGCTCCTCGGTCAGGTTATCGTCCACCGGTCCGCGGAACACGACCTCACCGCCATTGACCCCGGCCAAAGGTCCCATATCGATAAGCATATCGGCCGCGCGGATTATCTCCTCATCATGCTCCACGACGACTACGGTATTGCCGATGTCACGGAGACGCTTGATGACGCTTATGAGCCTGTCTGTATCTCTCGGATGCAGGCCGATGCTCGGTTCATCGAGAATATACATTGACCCGACCAGAGAACTGCCGAGCGCGGTAACCAGATTGATACGCTGGCTTTCACCGCCGGAGAGCGTATTGCTGGCACGGTTCAATGTCAGATAACCCAGTCCCACGTCAGAGATGTACTGAAGCCGCGAAGTGACTTCCGAAACCGCTTTCTTCACGATAGAGTTCTCATACTCAGTCAGTTTCAGGTTCTTGAAGAAGTCCATCAGCTGGTGCACGTTCATGCTCAGGAGCTCGTGGATATTCTTTCCGCCCACCTTTACGTACAAGGCATCTTTCCTGAGCCGGCTGCCCTTGCATTCATGGCAGACCGTCCTTCCGGAAAAACGGCTCAGCAGATATTTGTACTGGATTTTATACCGGTTCGCCTCCACCCATTTGAAAAACTCATTGATACCGATGACAGAATCCTCCTCGGTCGCAGCCTTGTGCCCGTCCCATATCAATGACTTCTCTTTCTCGGTGAGGTTGCAGTACGGTTCGAAAATTCTCAGACCATATTTGCCGGCAAGACTGACCAGGTGATCCTTGAACCAGCCCATTTTATCGCCTTTCCAGCAGGCGATAGCCCCGTCGTATATGCTCAATGTCTTGTCAGGCACCACCAGGTCCTCGCTTACGCCAATGATTTTTCCCAATCCGCCGCACACAGGACAGGCCCCCAACGGGCTGTTGAAGCTGAACATATATTCGTCCGGCTTGCGGAAAGTCATGCCGTCCGCCTCGAACCGGTCAACAAATTTCTGAAAAGATGATTTGCCGCTGCCCAGGTCGATCTTCACGTACATTGTCCCGTTTCCTTTGCTGAAACAGGTGGCGATAGAAGAATGCAGACGAGTCTTGATATCTTCCCATTCGCTCAGGGACATTGACACGTCTCCTTCAGGGACCGGAACACCGTTCTTGGTGGCCGGCAGTTTCATACGGTCTATCATCAGCAACAGACCGGTCGGGAACTCTCCAGCCTCGGCACCCCGTATGACATCATCGATCCGCATCTGCCCTTCCTTCTGGGAAAACAGCCTCGAATAGCCCTCCTCCTTCAGGGAAAGCAGCAACTCGGTCTTGTCCGCCCTCGAATCCCAGTCGATTTCCGCCAAAAGATAGACGGCTGACGGTTCGGCGCTGCCCATTATGAAAGCCATGACGTCATTTTCACTATGGCACTTCACCTCTACCCCGCTTATCGGCGAGAACGTCCTTCCGATACGGGCAAATATCACCCTCAGATAATCGTAGATTTCAGTTGTCGTGGCAACCGTGGAGCGCGGGTTCCTCGTATTGACCTTCTGCTCTATCGCGATTGCCGGCGGAATCCCCTCGATAGCCTGCACGTCCGGCTTGCTCATCCTTCCGAGAAACTGCCTCGCATAAGAGGACAGACTCTCCGCAAAACGCCGCTGTCCCTCCGCGAACAATGTATCGAAGGCCAATGAAGATTTTCCGGAGCCCGAAATTCCGGTAACCACGGTAAACTTGTTGCGCGGAATCTCCACCGTCACATTCTTGAGGTTATTGACCTTGGCCCCCTTAATTATGATATTTCCGTTGTCAGGCATATTCACTCCCGTTTTGAAGCTTCGGTCAATGTCATCGGCACAGCCCTTCGGCACGTGCGCTCTTTCCGACAAACCGAATTTGCAAATATACATCTTTTACTACATATTCCAATTTAAGACAATGCGGCTTTCGGACATTTTGACAATAAATCAATGCCATTTTGTCCATATACACGACATTTTGTCCTCTTTTGGAACTTTTTTCACAATGGTATGCAGATTGCCATAAACTAAGGCGTCCGGTCGAAAGACCAGACAAAGAACCGGCACAGGATCCGAAAGGGTCCGAGGTCCGGGAAAGTTAAACGAAATTAAAAATAGGAGATTTATATTATGGTACCTTCAAGAAGATATAACCAGAATTGGTTACCAAGCATGTTCAATGATTTCTTTGACAATGACTGGATGGAGAAATCAAATGCTACCGCTCCGGCCATCAACGTATTAGAAAACGAACACAATTATGACTTGGAGCTTGCCGCTCCGGGCATGACCAAGGATGATTTCAAAGTTTCTCTCGATGAGAACGGAGACCTTGTAATCAATATGGAAAAGAAACAGGAGAACAATGATGAGAAGAAACACGGTCATTACCTCCGTCGCGAATTCTCATACAGCAAATTCCAGCAGACAATGCTTCTGCCGGAGGATGCCGACAGGGAAAAGATCAATGCTCAGGTCGAGCACGGTGTATTAAAGGTCAATATCCCTAAGGTCGTCAAGGTTGAGCCTGAACATACTCATAAAGTAATCGAAATCAAATAATTCCATTTGATAAAGTGCTGGGAAAAGCGGACAGAAGCGATTCTGCCCGTTTTTTTTCGTTTCCGGCAAGTATCGTTTTATATCGAAATTTTTGAAAATTTTTACACAAAATGCTTGCAGGTCCGGAAAATATACCTATCTTTGCATTCGCGTTTGAGAAAAACCTCAAACACAGCAGAACACGGTGCGGTAGTTCAGCTGGTTAGAATGCGGGCCTGTCACGCCCGAGGTCGTGGGTTCGAGCCCCATCCGCACCGCCTGAAAGCCCTTCACGAAAGTGAGGGGTTTTTTCGTATATGGCGCCTTCCTAAGAAACGGCCGGCATCATCTAATGGCATCCATCAAGCTCTGGGAATAGAGCGGCTCAGGGGGAAAACCCTGTGTATTATGCATTCCTCTACTACCGAGTGCGGTAAGTTAGAGCCGATAAGCGGCATAGCCCGCGGCGAATTGCGGAGCACCTGAGCAGAGCTGGCTTTTGCCGAAATCGGTGTTGTTTCCGGTCGTGAGAATTTCAGGCGAAACTGACGCTGCCGGCGTGATTACCCCCGATGTGAACTTTATAGAGGATATCATGAAAGCAGACACAGGTGATTTCTGAACCAATGAGCATACTTATAAGACCGTTGGTATTAGTATAATGAATTGATTTATAAGTAATTACACGCGGTTAAGACTGAATTCATATATGCTCATCACCCTAATTTTTTATGGGAGTGAGCATATTGGACAGTGAGTTAAAATTAGTGTAACAATCAATGGCTCAGCAGGTTACAAGTGTATTTGTAGCTTTGGAGATATGCTCATTGGTTCAGAAATACCTCAGATAGGTATGGGCCCTAACCTGCACTTGGTCGAGTCCTGAGTTTCCTAAACAGAGACGACCGAGGAAGCCGTAAGCGAATTGCGAAGCACCTGAGCAACCTCCTCAAAAGACAGGCCCGTAGCGTTGCTACGATTTCGCAAGGCGTTCCCAACTGAAGAAAGTTAATCGCAATTGATTGCTTTCTTCATTGATGGCATCCCATTCTTGTCCCTCAGTGGAAAGTATCAATTCTCCAGACTCAACACCGAATCTATCTTTCTCTAAGATAGTCTCTTCTCTAAAGCCCGTAAGTTCTAAATATCTCAATAAATCTTTTGGATATACCATCTCCATAAACTGGAGAAGCAATTTTTTTTATCTTGTTGTCATATTATGTACCTTTAGCTATTCAAAGGCACATACTTTTTTAGTTATCCTAAACACAGGGTTTTTCCCCTGAGCCAGGATATCCATCGACGACAATCCTGTTGAGCGAGCCATTCACCCGTTGGCTCTGGGAAGAAAAAACTGGCTCTTCTGCGGCAATGATGCCTCCGCATATCGCGCAGCAATAGTGTACTCTCTGATAAGTACCTGCAAGAATGCCAGCATTGAACCTCGTGCGTGGATGGAGGATGTCCTCAAACAAATTCCATACTACCTGCGTGACGGTCGCGACCTCACGGAACTCCTTCCCAGAGCTTGGGCGTCTCGGAACCAACTTTGACAAAGTTGCTGCGATTAGTGACAAAATACTGAAGTACACACAGAGACTGTGACGGTGTATAGGAATAGTATTAGCTATTACATTCTTCATAACCAGCAGAATGAAATCCTTTTTTGTAACTTTGTAGGAACTAAAATCCTCTACGAATGAACTATACAGAACTGCAAGATGCTATCTCAAGATTCTCTGTTGAAGATAACCTTAACGAGAGAAAGCCCCTCTATGCTCTTCGGAATGAGTTTGTAAAGAACTTCTCAAGAGCAAAGATTGAAAGAATGACCATAGATGATTATGTAGAGGGTAAAAGCAGAAAAGATACTTTCTGCTATATCATTGAGAGAGATCTTGATAAACTTGGGACTATACTTGGATCCTTTGCTTCGCCCAAATTTGGTGTCTATTTCAAAAAAGAAGATAGACAATACCATTTCCTTCCCAAATATGGTAATTCCCCCAAAGAGGCATTTGGGGCTATTAGAGAGGCCATCTTGACTCTTCTGGAGGATGGAGAGAATGAAAATCTTGAAGCTCTAGAGAATAATATACTTTCTCCCATGTTTAAGGGTAAGATCCTTTCTGTGTATTACCCTGATCGGTATCTTAATATATTCTCGGATGAGCATCTTATTCACTACTTGAATGTATTCAATCTGGATACAGAGACTTTGATTAAGCAAGATCCAATCTACAAGAGGGAGGCACTTCTTGCCTTTAAGAATAGTGTTCCGGAAATGAAGGGATGGTCTCCGGATATTTTTGGAAAGTTCTTGTATATGAACTTTCCTCCCAAGATGAAAACGATCACCATTAGAGGGAAGAAGAGGAAAGTCTGTGATATTGAATTCCCAACTCCAGAGGGTTATTCTTATGTGGATAATATATCAATAGATCCGACTGACAGCCCCTTCCCGACAAAGAATAAGGGAATTGCTCCTAAGGTAAACTATGAGAGTGAGTCTAGGAAATACAGGAAGTATGGCGATAGAGGGGAGAAGATTGTTATGATGGCAGAGATTGACCGAGTAATGGCTGATCTTCATATGTCAGAGAAGGTGGCATCAAAAAAGGTTATTCAGATGTCTGCCAAGAGCGATTCTTATGGATATGATATTCTTTCTCTCAATCCCGATGGTAGCAATCGTTACATTGAGGTAAAAGCAACCTCTGGGAAAGTAGGAGATGTGGCTTTCTATTATACTGAGAATGAGCTAGAAAAAGCTAATGAATATGGTAAGGATTACTACATATATCTTGTATTTGAGATTAAATCTAAAAAACCAAAGATCTGGATTATTCAGAATCCCTTCCTTGATGGAGATATCAAGATGAAACCTGTTCAATACAAAGTAAGCATACACACTAAATAAGATATGAGTTTTCTGAAGCAGTATGTAAGTTTCAACTTACTGACTATCACTGCAATTATTCTATTTAGGGATGCCAATGCTCTTCTTGGCCAGATTCCTATCGTCCAGAGCATCCGCGAGAATGGCGATGCTGGCGAGCCTGCCGCCCTGTCGTCCCGTCCTGACGGTCTTGCTTTTCTGAATCTTGCAGAAGAACTTGTTAAATCTGTCGAGATGCCGTAAATTCGCGCTGCGATTTCAGGTTGCGTGCCGGATTAAGTGGTGTGATAGCCCGATTCTGGATGTGAAACCACTCGGATTTCGTGGTGGGACAGATCGGATTCCTGATGTGGAACGACTCGGGTTCCTGTGTGACAGTTCAGATTCGGTGGTAGAAGGGCCCTCAGAGGTGGAGTCGCACGATTCCAGAGTGGGATAACCCAACTCCAGAGTGGAACCACCTGATTTGAATGGTGGGAGCACGTCAGATCCCAGAGAGGCGCAACCTATAAAACGCTGATAATCAAAGACTTGCTTGATTTCAGAGTAGCAATTTTCACAACTCTGAAATCAGTTAAGCCTCTGAGTATCAGACAATTACGCGATGCGCCACTTAAGCGGTTCGCAGGTTCGAATCCTGCCGCTTCCGCATTACAATAATATAATAACACTTCTAG
>SAMEA104315429__coassemble_994_pt1 | contig 15400 bp, 10 predicted proteins | sample SAMEA104315429__metabat2_high_PE_016 | metagenome-assembled genome bin SAMEA104315429 (sample SAMEA104315429) | gut metagenome | biome: Monkey gut; feature: monkey-associated habitat; material: faeces | place: China | collected 2013 | reverse complement strand
GATAATGCTTTCGTTATAGTCAAAATCGCGGTCTTCGAACTTGGCAAATGAGCGCACGCCTATCATATCACAATAGCTTCCGATGACAGGAATGGCTTCACGCAGATGCTCCGACTTGTCGCCGTCCATGACTACGCCCATCTCCGTTTCAAGTTTCCAGCTCTCGCCATTGATATTCAGCACAATAGCATTCATGCCGAGATTCATTGCGGCTTTCTGGCTGCTGAGTCTGGTACGGAGGCTGCTGTTGAAGAACACCAGAATTATCGTCTTGTTCTTGCCGAGATGCTGCCACGCGAACGGTGTCTGTTTTACCTGGCGAGCTTCCTGCAGCGCCTGCTTCAGGTCGCCGATATCGCTTACATTAAGGAACTGTTTCATATCCGATGGTTTAAAGAATTGATTTCAAAGCAGTTATAAACTGCGCAGCTTCTTCCTTCGTCAGGACAAGCGGAGCGAGGAGGCGGACCATATCCGTTCCGGCCACGCCTGTAAAGATATGATGGTCGAAAAGCAGGGACTTGCGGATCCGGGCTACCGGTTCATTGAACTGGATGCCGAGCATAAGTCCACGCCCACGCACCTCGCGGATCCGCGGCGATGCCGGAACATTGTCTTTCAGCCACTTGCCGACTTCGAGCGCATTATGCACAAGGTCTTCCTTCTTCATGATGTCAATGACGGCCAACGCGGCTGCCATGGCCAGATAGTTTCCGCCGAATGTCGTCCCGAGCATGCCTTTGGTCGCCTGAAAATCAGGAGAAATCAGCACGCCGCCTATCGGGAAGCCGTTCCCCATGCCTTTAGCTACGGTTATGAGATCCGGGACAATTCCGGCCCACTGGTGCGCGAAGAATCTGCCTGTACGGCCATAACCGCTCTGGACCTCGTCCAGGATAAGACAAACGCCATATTTTCGGGTCAATGTCCTAAGGTCCTGAAGAAAGACGTCAGAAGGGACATTGATGCAGCCGACTCCCTGGATGCCTTCGATTATCACGCCTGCGACATCTCCTTTCGCGAGTTCGGCCTCAACTGCAGCAGAGTCATTCAAGTCCACGAAAGTGACATTATGATGAGCATTGAACGGCGAGACGTATTTCGGATTGTCGGTCACTGCGACCGCCCCGGAAGTGCGTCCGTGGAAACTGCGGCGGAATGCGATGATGCGGTCCTTGCCGGTATGGAAAGATGCCAGTTTGAGTGCATTTTCATTGGCCTCGGCACCGGAGTTTATGAGGAACAGGGACCAGTCTTCCAGTCCTGACATCTCCCCGATTTTCTTCGCAAGTTCCTCTTGCATAGGGTTTTTCACGCTGTTCGAATAGAAGCCTATCCTGTTCAGCTGAGCGGTTATCGCCGCCACGTATTCCGGATGGCAGTGCCCTACTGAGATTACCGCATGCCCGCCGTAAAGGTCCAGATATTCCTGTCCCTTGTCATCTATGATATGGCATCCGTGAGCCTTCACCGGAGTCACATCGAAAACACTATATACATCGAAAAGGTTCATTTGATTCAATGATTTATTATCTGGGCTTCACGTCGCTTAGAAACGGTTGCCCTTCAGATTAAGGCCGGCGGTCTCAGGCAGTCCGAACATCAGGTTCATGTTCTGCACGGCCTGACCGGAAGCGCCTTTCACAAGATTGTCTATAACGCTGATAATGTGCAGTTTGTCGCCGTATTTCTTTACATTCACCACGCACTTGTTGGTATTGGTCACCATTTTCACGTCAGGATTCATGTCAATTACATTGACGAAAGGTGCGTCAGCATAGTAATCCCCGTACAGGCTGACAGCCTCATTTTCAGGCATTTCCGTCTTCATATATGCGGAAATCAGGATACCTCTGCTGAAGCAGCCGCGGATGGGGATGAAATCCAGTTCGCCTCCGAAAGACGGGGCCAGACGGTGCAATGTCTCCCCCACTTCGCCCAGATGCTGATGCGTAAACGGCTTGTACACAGAGAGATTGTCTGCCCGCCAGCTGAAATGTGTGGTTTCCGAAGGCTTCTGCCCGGCACCGGTAGAACCGGTAATTCCGGTCACATGGATTTCCGTAAGCCTGTCCGCATCAGCGAGCGGCAGGAGAGCCAGCTGCATGGCAGTGGCGAAACACCCCGGATTCGCGATATGCGAGGCTTTCACGATATCAGCCTTGAACGCTTCCGGAAGGCCATATACGAAATCTTCCGCATCAGAGGCCAGGCGGAAATCATTGCTCAGGTCAATGATTTTTCCCGTATAGGTCCCTGGCAGCGAGTGAACATAGGATTTCGATTTTCCGTGACCCGAGCAGAGGAAAATCACATCGGCATTGTCCAGATCGGCATCCTCACAGAAAAGCATATCCGTCTCACCCACAAGGTCCTGATGGACTTGCCAAACGGGATTCCCGGCATTGCTGCCGCTCTGGGCAAAGGTAATCTCCGCATCGGGATGTCCTTTCAGGATACGCATAAGTTCTCCTGCCGTATATCCCGCCGCCCCTACTATTCCGACTCTTATCTTGTCTGTCATGTCCTAAAGTTCTTGTTCCAGTTTTTCGCCTTCTTCCTTGTGGTTCGCATAATACACGCGGAGCGGTGTGGAAAGCACCTTGATGAAGCCCTTGGCATCGTCGCTGGTCCAGCCCTTCTGCATCTCGCCATATTCTCCGAACTTGGTCTTTACCAGGTCATCGGCAGAGTCCACACCTACCGTGGAGAAGCAATACGGCCGCAGTTCCATAATGACCGTACCTGCGACATTTCTCTGACTTTCCTCCAGCATCGCTTCAATATCCCTCATCACCGGCTCCAGGTATTGGCTTTCATGGAGAAACATTCCGTACCAGTTGGCCACCTGGTCTTTCCAGTATTGCTGCCACTTGCTCAGGGTGTATTTTTCCAGGAACTTGTGGGCTCCTATTATCAGCATCGGCGCAGCAGCCTCGAAGCCGACGCGGCCCTTGATTCCGATGATGGTATCGCCCACATGCATATCACGGCCGATACCATAAGGAGCTGCAATGGATTCGATTTTCTGGATGGCCTTTATCTTGTCATCGAAGTGTTCGCCGTTCACGCCCACGATCTGCCCTTTCTCGAATTCCAGGCGGACAAGTTCCGTTCCTTCTTTAGTAACTTGCTTCAGGTAAGCACTTTCCGGAAGTCCCTGTGTAGAGTCAAGTATTTCGCCGCCACAGATGGAAGTTCCCCACAGACCCACATTGTACGAGTATTTCAGTTTTTTGAAGTCGGCTTCGAAACCATGGCTGTTCAGATAGTCCACCTCATACTGACGGGACAATGCCATGTCCCTGGTAAGGGTGATGATTTCGATTCCAGGCGCCATGACAAGGAAGGTCATGTCGAAACGGACCTGATCATTGCCCGCACCGGTAGAGCCATGCGCTATGGCATCGGCACCGATTTCCTTGGCGTATTTGGCGATTGCCATTGCCTGGAATATGCGCTCCGATGAAACTGAAATGGGGTAGGTACCATTACGGAGGACATTGCCGTAAATCATATAACGGATGCTCTTGTCGTAGTATTCTCTGGTAACATCGAGGGTGACATAGGCTTTCGCGCCCAGCTTGTAGGCGTTTTCTTCATTGGCCTTCAGCTGTTCCGGGGAGAATCCTCCGGTATTTGCGCAGGCCGCATAGACTTCGTATCCCTTTTCTCTGGTGAGATACATTACATTGAACGAGGTATCCAGACCGCCGCTGAATGCGACAACAACTTTCTTGGGCATGGTTATGAGACTTTCTTGTGGAACATACTTGAGATTTTCATCCATAGATGGAGCAGTTTGTCATGGCTCGCGCGTGCTTCCGGCTGGGCAGCAGGCTTTTCCGCAGGATCATAGAGCATTCCGGTACAGAGGCAACGGGTGTAGTTGTTCCTGGTGAGCACATCGAAGTTTATGCAGCTGGAGCAGCCTTTCCAGAAAACGGGGTCCGCTGTCAATTCGGAGAACGTCACTGGCTTGTAGCCAAGTTCAGTATTGATTTTCATGACTGCGAGTCCGGTAGTGAGTCCGAACAGCTTGGCATTCGGGAAACGCTTTCTGGAGAGTTCGAATGCGGCATGTTTTATGGTCTTCGCAAGTCCGAAACCTCTGTATTCCGGTTTCACGATAAGTCCGGAGTTGGCCACGAATTCTTCGTGGTCCCAGGATTCAATGTAGCAGAATCCGGCAAAGTCCTCGCCATGCATCGCGATAATGGCCTTCCCTTCGAGCATTTTCTGTTTTACATATTCAGGGTTTCGTTTGGCGATGCCTGTTCCCCTGACTTTCGTGGCATCCTCTATGGTCTTGAGGATCTCGTCCACATACGTCAAATGCTTTTTAGTCGCGACTCCGACTGTAAAATCATCTATTGTCATCGTTTTATATTTTTAACTATTTTTCTGACCAAGTTTGTCTTCAGCATGGATTCGTATTCAACTATTCTTCAACCTAAATTCGTCGGGCGGAAATGCCCGGTATGATGCGCTCAATTTCTGCCAATATCTCATCGGCTTCCGTTTCCGCGCGCAGGACAATGAGAATGGTGTCGTCCCCCGCAATTGTTCCCATAATCTTGTGTGACAATGCATTGTCAATGACGGAGGCCACCATGTTCGCGTATCCCGGCCTGGTTTTCAAGACTCCTGCCTGTCCGGAAAACTCTATGCTTCTGATTCCGGAAATAATGTGTGATGCCTCATGGGCACGATAGGATACTCCCGGTGTCTCCAGAACGGAGGGCATGTCTTCAGGCAGCCTATACCGATATTCGCCCGCCGCATCGGGGGTCTTCGCCACCTGAAGCTCTTTCAGGTCTCTGGACAGAGTAGCCTGTGTAACGACAATACCATTATCTGCAAGCATCGAGAGGAGTTCCTCCTGATTGCCCACCTTGCTGGAAAATATGATTTTCCGCAGCATTTCCAGACGTTTCTGCCTAAGACTCATATACTTATTTCGCTTCTTATATGTTTGCTACTTATATACCGATGCTCTGGGATACTGGCTGTGGCGATTATATCTCGACCTAATGTGCTATGCGATGATATATCGACCTAATGTGCTATGCGATTATACACCGGCTTAATATGTTGTACGATTATCACCGGCCGAATATGCCGCCGAATAACATTTATACTTAACACACCGCTAAACACCTAACCGCCCAATCAGCTTTCCCAATGATCTGCATCCGCAATCTCCGTAATGTATAATTGTATATTTATACATTATTATCGATTGCAGATGCAAATTTATACAAAAACTATACATCCGCAAAATTTTCTTTGAATAAGTTTGCAAAGTTTTGTGGAGGACATCCGAGGGCCGACGTCTTTCAGAAGACAGCCAAATTCGAACAACCCGCACTTCTGATTTTAGCTTATATCGCTGAGTGTCAATGAAATACAGCAATCACTAAAAGCCAGGTTATATAAAAAATAGGGTAACCTGACTTTCGGCTTTTCTCATAACTATCTATGAATCAATACTTTCTACCGTCAGCCCAAGTGCAGGTTGTTCGGTTTTTCTTGCTAATCATGCCTCACGGAAGCAATCACGTCCGGCAACAAGAAGCCCCCGTGAGGACCAGGCCCTCCTGCTTCGCAGGCGCCTCCCTCTAGTGCCGAGGGCGGCAAGTCCTCACGGTGGCAACCTTGTTGCTGAGCCATTTACACGGTCAATAAGTTTCTCACTGTTGCCTGCAGTCGGGAGCCTACGGAGGTGTGCAGGATCGCCTACTGAAATTTGTCCGGCAGAAGGTAGGGTTCCACGGACAAGTCACATCAGAATACAACTTGTCCGGCAGGAGGTGGGTTCCCACGGACAAGTCACATCAAATACAACTTTGTCCGGCAGAAGGCGGGATTCCACGGACAAATCACACTGCCGTGGCAACCTTGTTGCTGAGCCATTTACACGGTCAATATGTTTTACAATGTTGCCTGCAGTCGGAATCCTACAGAGGTGTGCAGAAGCGCCTACTGAAATTTGTCCGGCAGAAGGCGGGTTCCCACGGACAAGTCACATCAGAATACAACTTGTCCGGCAGAAGGCGGGTTCCCACGGACAAACTGCACAGCCGAGGGCAACAAAAATCAAGAAAAGCGGTTGTCGCATTGTTCAGAATCTATCAGAGGATAATTGGAGAGCAGAGAAAGATATGCGGGGAATGTCAGGTGACTAAGAAAAAAAAGAGAACAAGAGAGAAAAAAAGAAGAGAAAAAAGAAGCGATGCGGAGAGCACCAAGAGGCTCTGAAAAGAGAATGAAAAGAGAGAAAAGAGGCGAAGAATAGCGGAAGGATGCAGGGAATGTCAGGTGACTAAGAGAAGAAAAAGAGAAGAAGAGAACACAATAGAGGACAAGAGAAGATGAAGATATAGAGATAGAAGAGATTGAGATGGAGAGATGAGAAAGAGAAGATGAGATGGAGTAAAAGAAGATAAAAAGAGAGAAGACGGAAAGAAGAAAGAAAAGAGACGCAGAGACCAGCGATGCGATGCGGAGAACACCAAGAGGCTCTGAAAAGAGAATGAAAAGAGAGAGAAGAGGCGCAGAGAATAGCGGAAGGATGCGGGGAATATCGAAGAAACTCAGAAGAAACTCAGAAGAAGTCGGAGGAAAGTTGAGAAACTTGAAATAACTTTGTTATCTTTGAATGCCGGACGAAAAAGCCAGGCAAAGAAGCTGGGCATATACGCAAGACAAGAGAGCCGGACAAGGGAGCCGGACAAGGGAGCCGGACAAGGGAGCCGGACTAAAAAGCAAGGTAACTACTTACAATGACAGACAACAAGAAGGAAGTGGAGCGTGCGGAGCTTCACAGGACCATCTGGGCAATAGCAGATGAAATGAGAGGGTCCGTGGACGGATGGGATTTCAAGTCCTACATCCTGGGAATGCTCTTTTACAGATACATAAGCGAGAATATCACCACGTATATCAACCGCGGCGAATGGGAGACCGGCAACAAGGACTTCAACTATGCGGATCTGGAAGATAGCGTGGCAGAGGGCATCAGAGAGGAAATGGTGAGCGTGAAGGGATTTTTCATCCTGCCGTCACAGCTTTTCGAGAACGTATGCAAAGTCTGCGACACAGACGACAATCTGAACACGACGCTCGAGAGCATTTTCAAAGCCATCGAAAGTTCAGCCAAAGGCACAGCAAGCGAGGACGATTTCAAGGGACTGTTCGCCGACCTCGACGTGAATTCCAACAAATTAGGCGCGACCGTCATCAAGAGGAACGAGAAACTCGTCAAGCTCCTGAGAGGAATCGCGTCAATGAAATTGGGTGATTATCAGGATAATACCATCGACGCTTTCGGTGACGCCTATGAATACCTGATGGGCATGTACGCATCCAATGCCGGCAAGTCAGGCGGAGAGTACTATACCCCGCAGGAAGTGAGCGAACTCCTTACCAGACTGGCGACAGTCGGCAAGACGGAGGTCAATAAAGTTTACGACCCGGCCTGCGGTTCAGGCTCATTGCTCCTGAAGGCCGCGAAGATATTGGGAAAGGACAATGTCCGCCAGGGCTTCTTCGGCCAGGAAATCAATCTCACGACATATAACCTGTGCAGAATCAATATGTTCCTGCACGACATCGACTATGACAAGTTCGACATAGCATGCGAGGATACGCTGCTTTCGCCTCAGCATTGGGATGACGAGCCTTTCGAGGTGGTAGTTTCGAATCCGCCGTACTCCACCAAGTGGAAGGGCGACGACGACATCACATTGATCAATGACCCGAGGTTCGCGCCGGCAGGCGTGCTTGCACCGAAATCGAAGGCGGACCTGGCGTTCATCATGCATTCGCTGGCGTGGCTGGCGAGCAACGGAACTGCGGCAATCGTTTGTTTCCCGGGCGTGATGTACAGGGGCGGCTCGGAAAAGAAAATCAGGCAGTATCTCATTGACAACAACTATGTTGACTGCATTATACAGCTGCCGGACAATCTGTTTTTCGGCACCAGCATCGCGACCTGCATCATGGTACTGAAGAGGGCCAAGAAGGACAACGGCACACTGTTCATCGACGCCTCCAAGGAATGTGTCAAGGTCACGAACAGCAACAAGCTCACCGACGAGAACATCCGGCACATACTGGAGATTTTCACGGAGAGAAAGGATGTGCAGTATGTAAGCAGGCTGGTGGCCAATGACGAGATCGCGAAGAGCGACTACAATCTGTCGGTTTCGACATACGTCGAGCAGGAGGACACGCGTGAGAAGGTCGATATTGTGAAGCTCAATGCGGAACTTGCGGAGATCGTGTCACGGGAGAATGTGCTGAGAGCGGAGATTGACAAGATTATTAACGAAATTGAGATATAATGTCATTGTGCTATTTCGGAGTGGAAGGTAATGACGAAGCCGCTCGGGTGAGGAGCGGCTCCGATACTGACGGGCGTTCAGACAAGGCTGTCCGCCTACCGGTTACGGTAGTGGGCCTTCACGTAAACCTTTTTGACTCCGACCATTCTGAAATGGCCTCTGACAAAAATAGGTTTGTGAGCTGCTCTGCACTCTGTGTCAGGGCGCTCGTCAAACTTGATGATAATGGATATTTTCATGTTGCATAAATGATTTGTAAGCTTGAGAGCTGAGAGCGGCCTTTGAGAGTACTTCCGTCAGTATATCTCTTAAACGCAAAAAGCACTCACCCGTGGGCGAATGCTTTTTAAAATAAGTTTGACGAGCCCCTCAACCATTCACATGAAAATCTCCAGATGCAAAGGTAAGCAATTAAAGGGAAAAAGCAATACTTGACAGAAAAAAATATGAGCAAGTTAGAGGAACTGATAGAACAATACTGTCCTGATGGGGTGGAGTGGAAAGCACTCTATTCCATTACAAAACAATTTTCAGGAATGACAGGAGTGTCAAATAAGTGGGCAGAAGAGGGAAATTGTGTCTTCATTGATTATAACAATGTCTATAATCATACTTCTGTTGACACTACTGCTTTGAAAAAAGCCACAGTAAAAAGCCTGAAACAAAATACACTTAAAAAAGGAGATATCTTATTTACAAGTGCGTCTGAGACTCCCGATGAATGTGCTTTGTCCTCAGTTATTGAAACGGATGTCCCTGATGGAGTATTCCTTGACGATCATTTATTTGGGCTAAGGCTTTTAGATGAATATTCTTCTGTAATTAGTCCATCGTATTTGAAATATGCATTTCGCTCGGAACAATTTAGATTTCAAATTAAAAAAGTTGTTCGAGGCGCAACAAGACACTATGTCTCAAAAGTGGATTTCATGAAGCTTGAAATCCCAGTGCCGCCACTTCCTGTGCAGGAAGAGATTGTGAGGATTCTGGATACGTTTACAGAACTGCAAGCAGAACTGCAAGCAGAACTGCAAAAAAGAAAGCAACAATACATCTTTTATCGCGATAATTTATTGAATTTCAAGAACATAAATAGGAGGGGGCAAGAAATAAAGTGGATGAAGATTGGAGAGATATGTAATGTCATCACTGGCGGAGAAGTCCCTGTTGATAGCATCAAAGGAGATACACCACAAGGAGATTTTAAATATCCTATATGGGGAAACGGTAAGGATATTTATGGATATTCAGCAACATATCAAATTACTCAAGATGCCGTATGTATTTCATCAATTGGAGCGAATACCGGAGCCGTATTTTTTCATTCAGCATACTTCACTCCGATAATTAGATTGAAAGTACTTATACCTCTGAGTAAAAAAGTATCAACAAAATACCTGTTTTATATTCTTTCAACAGTTGGTTTTGATGTAAAAAAGAGTAGTGTCCCTAATATGAATTCAACTGAAGTAAAACAAAAAAGAATCCCCATTCCTGCTTTTGCCGAGCAGCAGCGTATTGTCTCCATCCTTGACAGGTTTGAGGCCTTGACCAACGACCTGACTTCGGGTCTCCCTGCCGAGATTGAAAAGCGCAGGCAGCAGTATGAGTTTTATCGGGACAAGTTATTGACCTTCAAAAGAAAAGAGGCTTAAGATATGGCAAAGAAAGAACATAAAGGAGTAATCTACATTCTGACCAACCCTTCCTTTCCTGATTACGTCAAGATCGGGTATGCCACCGATATTGAACAGAGACTGAAGCAACTCAACAGGAGTGAAACCATCCCTTTTGCATTCAGGGTATATGCCATCTATGAGGTGGAGAGTGATCTTACTGACAAGGAACTCCACAAGCTGATTGACAGCCTGAATCCCGACTTGAGAACCATTGAGACCTTTGACGGGAAGCAGCGGGTCAAGGAGTTCTATGCAATGTCGGCAGAGGATGCCTACTCTCTTCTGGATTGCATTGCCAAGATTAGCGGCACCACTGACAGGTTGAAGAAAATGAAACCGGAAGGACATGAGGTGGAAGATGAGAAGATAGCTGAAGACGTGAGAGCAGAATCGAAGAGAGGTCCTTTCAGGTTCTCAGATTGCAATATACCTTTTGGCAGCGAGGTTACCTTCGTTGAAGACGAGTCAGTCGTGGCGACAGTCCTTGATGACAGGCACATCCTTTATAAGGGACAGACAACATCCCTGTCAGCCCTTGCACGGGAACTGAAACACTTTGACCACCCTGTCCAGGGAACAGTATGGTTCAAGTACAAGGGTGAGGTGCTGAATGACTTAAGATTAAGACTTGAAAAAAGAAAATAGCCTATGTCCCAATACAATATCATTGCAGAAAGCGCAGAGTACACTGTGGTCTCGGAATATGAGCACGCGGTGAGCACGTCCGAGGCGTACCAGAGCGAGGCTGAGCTGGAGAAAGAGTTCATCAGACTCCTTGGGGAGCAGGGCTATGAGTATCTGCCGATCCATACGGAGGCGGACCTCGTATCCAATCTCCGCACAAGTCTGGAGAAGCTGAACGACTACCATTTCACCGACAATGAATGGGAGCACTTCTTCAACGAGTGCATTGCCAACAAGAACGATGATATTGTAGCCAAGACCGCCAGAATACAGGAAGATTACATCCAGGTCCTGAAGAGGGACAACGGGGAAAGCCGGAACATCTACCTCATCGACAAGAAGAATATCCACAATAATTTCGTCCAGGTCATCAACCAATATGTCGAGGAAGGCGGAAACTATGACACTAGGTACGACGTGACCATACTTGTCAACGGACTCCCCCTCGTACACATTGAACTGAAACGCCGTGGCGTACAGCTGAAAGAAGCGTTCAACCAGATAAACCGTTATCAGCGGGACAGTTTCTGGGCAGGAAGCGGACTCTACGAGTACGTGCAGATATTTGTCATTTCAAATGGAACAAATACCAAATACTACTCGAACACCACCCGCGCAAACCACCTGAAAGAGCAGGAAGTTGGAGGGCGGAACAAGTCCAGAAAGACCAGCAATTCATTCGAGTTCTCTTCATTCTGGGCCGACAGCAACAATAAGGTAATCAATGACTTGCTTGATTTTACAAAGACATTCTTCTCCAAGCACACCCTGCTGAACATCCTCACCAAGTATTGCGTCTTCACAAGCGAAAGGATGCTGATGGTGATGCGTCCGTACCAGATTGCTGCCACTGAAAGAATCATCCAGCGGATCAATGTCGCGCACAACTACAAGTTCTACGGAAGCATCAGAGGCGGCGGATACATCTGGCACACGACGGGCTCCGGCAAGACATTGACCTCATTCAAGACAGCGCAGCTGGCATCCGGACTCCCCTACATTGACAAAGTCCTTTTCGTGGTCGATAGAAAAGACCTGGACTACCAGACGATGAAGGAATACAACCGTTTCGAGGAAGGCGCGGCCGACGGCAATTCTTCTACAGCCGTACTGCAGAGGCAGTTGGAGAACAGGGACAAGAGCGGAGGGTACCACGATTACCGCATCATTGTCACTACCATACAGAAACTTTCCATCTTCGTTCAGAAAAACAAGAACCATCCTGTATTCCAGCAGCGTGTGGTAATCATTTTCGACGAATGCCACAGAAGCAACTTCGGCGAGATGCACACAGCCATCACGAAGAACTTCAAGAAATACCATCTTTTCGGGTTCACCGGCACACCGATTTTCGCACAGAATGCAGGGACAGGCGGTGACCTGAGGCTTAAGACCACCCAACAGGCCTTCGGCGACAAGCTCCACACCTACACCATCGTGGATGCGATCAATGACGAGAATGTCCTGCCGTTCAGGATCGACTACGTAAATACCATCAAAGAGAAAACAGGCATTGCGGACGAACAGATTTCCGCCATTGACAGAGAAAAGGCAATGGCTTCGCCTGAAAGAGTGTCACAGGTGGTGAAATATATCATTGACCATTTCGACCAGAAGACCAAACGCAGTTCCTACTATTCTTTCAGGGTTTTAGATGAAATCCACAAGGTCGCCAGCGCGAAAAAAGGCGCATCGGTTTCGGAACACAAGACGGAGCAGAAACTGAACGGATTCAATGCAATGTTCGCCGTGGCCTCCATTCCGATGGCCAAGGCGTATTACAATGAGTTCAAGAAGCAGCAGGCCGATCTGCCTGAGTCTCAAAGGCTCAAGATTGCCACGATATACAGTTACAGTGCCAATGAAGAGGACATTGACGGTATCCTGGCAGAGGAGAATCCGGAAAGCACTACGCAGCTGGACCAGCAGTCCCGTGATTTTCTGGAGGGTGCAATCAAGGATTACAACCAGATGTTCGCCACGAATTACGACACGTCCGGCGACAAGTTCCAGAACTACTACAAAGACCTGTCCCTGAGGATGAAAAACAGGCAGGTGGATCTGCTTATCGTGGTGAACATGTTCCTCACAGGGTTTGACGCCACCACGCTCAACACTCTGTTCGTGGACAAGAACCTGAAACAGCACGGGCTCATCCAGGCGTTTTCCAGAACGAACAGGATACTCAATTCCGTAAAGACTTTCGGCAACATAGTATGTTTCAGGGATTTGCAACAGGCTACCGACGATGCCATCGCCCTGTTCGGGGACAAGGATGCCAGCAGTATAGTCGTGCTCAAGGATTTCTGGTCATACTACAATGGTTATGACAACAAGGACGGCAAGCATTGTTACGGCTACAGTGAGCTGGTCGATCAGCTCAAGAGCGAATTTCCGGAGGGCCAGCCTGTTTTGGGCGAGGATGCGGAAAAGCGGTTTGTCGCATTGTTCGGAAGCCTGCTGAAATCCATCAACATTCTCTCCACATTCGACCAATATGAGGGACGGGAAGAGCTGTCGGACAGACAGTTGCAGGATTACCAGAGCCACTATCTCGATCTGCGGGACAAATGGCGCCGCAGGAAACCGGGGGACAAGGAAAATATCAATGATGACCTCATCTTCGAGACCGAGCTGATCCGCCAGGTGGAAATCAACATTGACTATATCCTCCTGCTGGTGCAGAAATATCACGACACGAACTGCACTGACAAGGAGATTCTGGTCAATATCTCGAAGGCCATCGGTTCAAGTCTCCAGCTCAGGAGCAAGAAGGAGCTGATAGAGAGTTTCATAAGCAGTGTCAATGCAGGTACGGATGTGGACCGGGGATGGCGGGAATATGTCCAGCGGCGCAAGGCTGAGGACTTGAATGAAATCATTGAAAGTGAACATCTTAAACCGGAGGAGACTGAGAAGTTCATCGAAAGCAGCTTCAGGGACGGACAGGTCAGGGTCACAGGCACGGACATTGACAAGATTCTTCCGCCGATGTCGCGTTTCGGCGGCGGCAACAGGCAGGAGAAGAAGAAATCCGTCATCGAGAAGATCCAGAGTTTCTTCGAGCGGTATTTCGGGCTGTGAGCAAGCAGTGAAAATAAGTTGTAAAGATTTGTGGAGGATTTACTATCTTTGTAAGACTTAACAAAACGGAATATGAAATCTGACATTGAGATTGCGAGAAGCATCAGGCTCAGGCCGATCGGCGAGATTGCGGAAAGACTGGGGATACCGCAGGAAGAGCTTGAACCCTATGGAAAGAATATGGCCAAAGTGCCTCTTACTCTGATAGATGAGGAGAAAGTCAAGAAAAGCAAACTGATTCTGGTGACGGCCATCACACCTACCAAAGCAGGAATCGGAAAGACGACGGTCTCGGTGGGACTTGCACTCGGACTCAATAAAATCGGGAAAAATGCTGTGGCTGCATTGAGAGAGCCTTCTCTCGGCCCTTGCTTCGGAATGAAAGGCGGGGCGGCAGGCGGCGGATATGCCCAGATTCTTCCGATGGAGAAGATCAATCTGCATTTTACCGGAGATTTCCACGCCATCACATCAGCCAACAATATGATTTCAGCACTGCTGGACAACTATCTGTACCAGCACCAGGCAGAAGGCTTCGGACTGAAACAGATATTGTGGAAACGCGTGATGGACGTGAATGACCGCTCGCTCAGGCATATCGTAACCGGTCTCGGACCTCACTCCAACGGACTTGTACAGGAATCAGGCTTCGACATCACACCGGCTTCAGAAATAATGGCCATCCTCTGCCTGTCCAGGGACATTGACGACCTCAGACGCAGAATCGAGAACATTCTCCTCGGCTATACACTTGACAACAAGCCGTTTACGGTTAAGGACATGGGAGTCGCAGGAGCTATCGTTGCCCTGCTTCTGGATGCGATGAACCCGAACCTCGTGCAGACCACGGAAGGCACTCCGGCATTCATCCACGGCGGTCCTTTCGCCAATATCGCTCACGGCTGCAACTCCATTCTCGCCACACGTATGGCCATGACCTATGGTGACTACGTGGTGACTGAGGCAGGCTTCGGTGCAGATCTGGGCGCAGAGAAATTCTTCGACATCAAATGCAGGAAAGCCGGGCTGAACCCGTCACTCACCATACTTGTAGCCACATTGCGCGGACTCAAGATGCACGGAGACGTACCTGTGGACAAAATCAGCGAGGCCTCGGAGGAAGGCGTACGGAAGGGATTTGCCAATCTGGACAGACACATTGAAAATATGCGCAAATTCGGACAGAGCGTACTCGTCTGCTTCAACAAGTTCGGCGACGACAGGGACGACGAAATCCGGATGGTACGTGAACATTGCGCCGAACTCGGAGTGCCGTTTGCATTGAACGACGCATTCAGCAGAGGCGGCGAAGGCGCGGTGGAGTTCGCGGAACTTGTCGTGAAAACCATTGACAGTCAGCCTTCTGAGCCTGTGAAGTTCATCTACCGGGACGAGGAAAGCATTGAAAACAAGATAACTCGCGTAGCGAAAGAGATTTATCGTGCCGGGGCTGTGGAGTTCAGTCCGGAAGCCCGCAAGATGCTCGCGAAAATCGAGGGAACTGAGTACGCGAAATTTCCTGTCTGCATCGCCAAGACGCAGTATTCATTCTCACAGGACCCTAAGCTCTACGGAGCGCCGGAAGGATTCGAGTTCGACATCAAG
>SAMEA104315429__coassemble_814_pt1 | contig 18179 bp, 19 predicted proteins | sample SAMEA104315429__metabat2_high_PE_016 | metagenome-assembled genome bin SAMEA104315429 (sample SAMEA104315429) | gut metagenome | biome: Monkey gut; feature: monkey-associated habitat; material: faeces | place: China | collected 2013 | reverse complement strand
TCCGGGTATTTGCGACAGCAAATACGTGGAGGACGCAAAGGCCGCGCGGAGCGTCTGGGTTTGGGACAGAGTCCCAATGAAGGACATAGGTCGCGAGGCTGTCCTGCTCACCACCATGAACCTATTACTGTAAAAAGTTGACTCAAAATGCTAAGTTTGTCCGTAAACAGGTGGGGTTTCACGGATAAGTTGCTCAAAATCAACAAGTTGTCCGTAAGAGGGCCATTTTTCCGGACAAGTCAGAATTTCCAGCACCAGGGCCTACACCAGCCGCACTATTTTCTCGACAACTTCTTTTGCGCCGTAGGCTTCTTGCTGCCAGTGGCCGGCCCGATATTGTATCTGGACAAAAATGCCTGAACCTGAGTTTCATTCATGCCGCTGACATCACGCTTCATAATAAAGGTAGAATCAATGCGGCTGCAGTGGTCATTCAGGACCCAGCCATCCTTTGCAAGCCAGTTGACAGCAGCCATTTTCGTATTGAAACAGAAAGGAGTATCCGAATCGTCCTTGAGATAATTATAATTGAACTGCAAAACTTTCTCCGATGGCGTTCCCAAATCAGCCACCACCCGGTATCCCGGACCATAGTAAACAATTTCAACCTGCATATAGACGAATCGCCTGTCCTGCGCTCTCAAGGAAACAGTCAATGCCAAGAAGGTCAATGCCAATAAAAGAAGTCTGTGTTTCATATCTTCATTTTTAACCACTCATCAAATATACGTAAAATATACGGATTCAGTAACGTGAAAAAAAATAACCTGCTTCAGATTAGGAGAAGATTTTCGAGGATAGATTTCTTTTCGAAGAAGGAGTGTACTGGACGTACACGACTGATGAGAAAAGAGATATAGACCGAAAAGATTCCCTTAGATGATGCAGTTTATTGTTTGAATGTTACTTAGTATCGTAGATAATAACTTGTCTCAGATCAGGAGAATCTTTCGGAAATAAGCACAGGGCGGATGAAAAAAAAGAAGATCCGGTGCTTTTCACAAAGGACCGGACCCCTATATAAAACGAACTTAACAAATAGACATAAAAACCTTTTATTGTCTGAGTGCAAATATATAAACTTAAAACGTTATCACCAAATATTTTCATAAAAATTTATAAGTTTTTTTACATATATTCCTTATAATCTCTAATCGTAAAACGTTGCAAAACTTTTTCGACCTTCGATTTTTCGCCGCCAGAGCATCCCGAAACGACTGATTTTCCGCATTTTGCACAAGAAGAAATAAATGAAAGCAGCCACCCAGAAGAAATAAACAGAGAGCACAAAAAAACAGAGAGGACAAAATACAAAACGCATCAAAAAACAAAGCGCATCAAAAAAAAACAGCAGCTGGTCTTCACGACTGGCTGCTGTCTCACCTTATTCAATATGAATTAAACTAGCTTATGTTATTATGTCTTCTGACCTGATATAATACCATTATCGTGCCAAACACAAAAAAACATTTTAAATTATCTTAAATATTTACTGAAGAACTTCCAGATTTCCTCACACGTATCCATACTGTGCTCACTCCAGCTGTGATTGCCACCAATCACCTCATAGAGCCACACTTCAGTCTCAGGGCCACCCTTCCAGGCAGGAACACCGCCCAGATACCTGTGAAGTACCACCTGGCGAGGCCGGTTCTTGGGATTTTCCACAGGGACAGCAGGCACCTTCATCGAAAGCGAATCCACCACCTCATACGAACACCTGGCCTCATCCACCCATTTGCCCACAGCAATCGGGACAGCGATATACGCTCCCCAGCCGCCCTTGTTCATCGGGTCACCAGTCCAGAGCGAAGTCTTGTCCTCAGTACCGTGCACTTCCATAAGCGGAACAGGCCCCTTGGCATCCAGGTCCTTCTGCATCCAATCGAGCGTGAGTCCGGCAATCGGCGCAATAGCCGCGAAGAAATCCGGCTTGAGATACGCCATCAGATAACACATTTCCCCGCCATTGGACATACCGGTAAGGAAGACATTGTGCCGGCTCAGGCCATATTGCTTCTGAAGTCTTTTCGTAAGAGTGCAAAGGAAATCCACGTCATCGGTCTTGAGCCCTTTCTGGAACGGATAGCCCACATTCCAGCAAGTATTTCCGCGATCATCCTTCGCCCCCTGAGGATAACAGACCGCAAATTTCTCCCGGTCAGCCACACCACACAGAGCAGAACCGCCCCGCATTGCCCTGCCGCCATAACCATGAAGGACAATGACAAGAGGCGCATCCTCCTTCATACCGTCAGGCAGATAAAGAAAATACTCCCTTTCCTGGCCATTATGCTTGAATGTTTGATGAAGAGGTTCAGCTGCATTGACCTGCACGCAGGACAGCAGCGCCGTGAAAATCAGCGCAACGACAAACTTTTTCATATCAGCTCTTCTTTTCAGCCATCAGTTTCTGCAGACTGCTCAGATACTCCAGAACCGCCACGAGAGCAAGTCCGGCTATCGCCCAGATTATCGCCCCAGGAATCTGAAGATCAATGCCTTGGGCAGCATTGCCAGCACTCAGCAATGTCTGAGCTCCGGCCTGTGCAGCTTCTGCAGTCATTCCACTTCTGAGCAGCTGTCCCTCAGCCACTGCCGTCATATCATTCCACGGCCATACCTTCACGAGAGCGCCTATCACGAAGCCGACCAATGTGAGCATCGTGGCTCTTTCATAATGCTTCAGAAGCCAATGCAGGAATTTGGAGAAGCCTAGAATTCCTATTACGCATCCGAGACCGAAAACCAGCAGGACCGGAAGATTCAACTGATTGACAGACTGCATTATATAATCGTATTTTCCGAGAATGACGAGAATGAAACTGCCGGAAATGCCTGGCAGAATCATTGTACATACCGCTATCGCTCCGCAGATGAATATGAACCACAGGTCGTCTGGCGTGGTGGTCGGCGACAGGGTGCAGATGACTACGCCGAGGGCAATGCCGACCGCAAAGAAAAGGAAATCAATGAATTTCCATCCTTTGATGTCATATATCATATACACGGATGACGCTATGATAAGGCCGAAGAAAAACGCCCACGTCTGCACAGGATAGAAGTGCATGACATAGACCATAAGTTTCGCCAATGAGAAGATACTGATGAGAACTCCCACCAGAAGCGAAACCAGAAAAGTGCCGTGGATATATCTCCAGAACTCTCTGAACTGGCCTTTCAGCAGCATCTTCCACGATGACGGATCCATCAGCGCATTCAACGCGTCAATGATTTCCGTAAAAATTCCTGTCAATAAAGCGATTGTTCCACCTGAAACTCCAGGAATCACATTCGCCGCTCCCATTCCGAATCCCTTCAGTCCGGTGAGTATGTTTTTTGTCAATGCGTTCATCTTATTGAATAATGGTTTCCAAATAGCGTGTAATTTCCTTGAAGGCGTCCGAAGGACCGAGTTCATGAGATGGCGAATCTTCCACTACGAGGTCAAAAGTCCTGCCCGGCAGCTGCACACGGCCGATTTTAAATACCGCGCCTGAGCACCCCGCCAATGCTGCAATAGGGAAATCCACATTGTCCACCAACGAGAGCAGAACATCCGCCCCGTCGGAAGAAATCATCTCGATTATTTCCAATGCCGGCCTGCCGTACCAGTTCAGGTCCTTCCTGAGGATGGTGTTGTTCAGGCTTGTTATCTGCCGTTCGTCCTCTCCTTTCTTGCTCAAATCGAGGAAATAGACATTGACCTTCATCCCCTTGGACTTGAAATAGGTCAATGCTGCCTCCTTGCAGTCATCTACTCCATTTTCCTGAGCATCCAAGACAATGGACACCGACCGGATTTCCGACAACGGGACAAGTCCGGTCGGTTGCTTGCTCGAATACCTTCTCAGAAACTTTCTTCTGAATATGTTCTTTATAAAATCTATCATCAGTCGAATTTTTCTTCCGCGACATGTCCTCCGTTAGCCGATATCAGCTCACGGATTTCTTTCTTGGCCGCTTTCCATCTTGGAATATCAATCTTCGTGCCGATGACCTCAACTACTTTGGCCGCGATGATGGAGCCGACTTCTCCGCAGACCTTCAGAGGCATGCCCAATGAATGCGCATAGAGGAAACCTGCCGCGTAGGTATCTCCGGCACCGGTCGCGTCTATGGTTGCGGCTGGCCACGGCTCTATATAATGATATTCCTCGCCGCTCTTGAGCATTGACCCGTCCTTGCCGACCTTTACCACTGCGATTTTGCAATGCTTGGCGATCTCGTCGAGGGCTTCGCGCGGCTGCATCTTGGTAAATGCCTTCGCTTCAGATTCATTGGCAAAGACTATATCCACATAACGGTCCACGATGTCGTGAAGGAAAGCGTCATTGGACTCGACCACGTTATAGGAGGCCATATCCAGGGATATGAGGCAGCCCGCTTCATGCGCCATTTCCACAGCTTTGCGGATAAGAGCCTGATTCTGAACGAGGTAGCCTTCTATATGGAAGTAGTCATAGCCCTGAAAATATTCCGGTTTCAGGTCTTCCGGAACCATTTCCAATGCCGCGCCCATATAGTTGGCGAATGTTCTCTCTGCATTGGCCCCGGACACGAAAACCATGGAGCGGCCGGAAGGGTTCTTGCCTTTCAGGAGCATTGTCTTGACGCCGTACTGCTCTTCATCGCTCTTGAACAGATGGCCGAGCTCGTCCTCGCCCACTTTTCCGATAAATGCAGCGTCCATGCCGAAGATGGCGGCGCAGGTGATGGTGTTAGCGGCCGAACCGCCTGCCACATAATGCAGCCCGTAAGGCTTCAGGCTTTCAAAAATCTTGTTCCCTGTCTCCATATCCACGAACTGCATGCTGCCTTTCGGAAGATGGTACATTTTCAGGAACGAATCATCCGGTAGCACTGCCAGAATATCCGTCAGCGCATTACCTATTCCCAATATTGACTTTGTGCTGTTTTCCATATTTAGCTTATTAAAGAATTTACTGTTCCGGGTTAAACATAGGGTCCCAGGCTGGGAGGAGAGTCGGTTTCTGGCCCAGCATCTCGAGGATGTCGGCAGGGACATATTTTTTCTCGGCCACCACTCTGAACATATATTCGGCGAACCACTGGTCGGTCATGATGAGGCAGCCTCTGTATCCGCTGTCCGCGCCCCAGCTGTTCTCCACCATCCATTTCTGCGGAACACCGTCCTTGATGTCCACGGCAATCAGGGTCATGGCGTGAGACGAACCGCTCGCATGGGTGAGCACCCTTTCACGCTTGTCCATGGTGTACTTGACATTGAACAGAGACTCATAATCATAGTTTGCGAGGTCCAGAACGCCCTTTTTGGAATTCAGGAACTTGCCCACGTCACAAGAAAAGTACATCGCCGTATTGTCCTTGATGCTCGCCGCGGCCACCTCACGGATACGCTCAATCGGAAGATTCACATAGAGCCAGTTCTTTCCGTCATAGACGTGGCGGTCATAGTCGATCTCATAGACCTTGCCGTACTCACGGGTCGGGTCATTCATCAGCATCACATAATTGCCGTCCAGGTCCTCATCCACGTATTTCTTATAGAAAGACAGCGGCGTATATTCCTCTGTAGAAACGAGTTTGTCAGAAGAATCGTACATTGACCACTCGAATGATGCAGGAGGCACGCCGAGGCAGAGCGACAGGATCCTGTAAACGTCCGTAAGCACTGACTCCTTGATTTTCAGCAGTTCGGCATTGACCTTGGCCTCCGCAGCGGCAGCGTTCTTTCCCTTTGCGGAAGCGGCTGGAGAAGCGTCGTAGGCAGCACGCAGAGCCAGTCCGCCCTGACGCAGAACCGTCTTGAGCTGAAGCGCCATCTGCGAAGTGTTGTTGCTGGAATATGTCTCAGGCATCACCTCGGACGGCACAAGTCCATATTTCATCGCCAGGTCAGACACTCCCGTGAACTGGCCGCCGTCACTCAACGGATTTGAGAAGAGCCAATCCACCTTCCTGTCATCGAAAGGAAGTTTTCTCGTGTCAATGACTCCCTGCAGGAAAAGGTTAGCCTTCTCGAGCTGGTCATAGAAGAACAGATAGTTCTGTGAAAATGTGAACGAGCCCAAGTTATATTTTTCTATCATCTTGGCACGCAACACATTGAGACCGGTGAACAGCCAGCATCTGCCTGACGATTTCTGGTCAGTGATGCCCTTTGTCTTCACCCTGTCGGAAAAATGGATGTCGATCATGGAGGCGTTCTCGGCATTGGTAGCCATGACATTGACAGAACTTCCCGCCAACGCGTTGCGCACAGCCTTGTCATAAGACGTTCCGGTGTAACCCTTGCTTATGCGTGAAAGGACTTCAGATGACAGGCCGCCGTCCGGGGCAGTCTGGGCCATAAGTGAAACAGGCAACATTGCCGCAACCGCGGCCAAAACAATGATTTTCTTCATATCTGTATTTCTATTCATTATACAAAAGATACTTGCGACGCAGCGACTTGAAACGCTCCACATCGTCTTTCCACATTGACTTTATATCCTCAGGCGAGCAGCCGTCAATGATCATTTCGCGCACCCACGAATTTCCTATAAGCTTGTCAATGAACGGATTACGCCCGAAGAACGGACGCCCGTCAGGAAGCAGCCCGCGTTCCCTGTCAGCCCCGGGGAGCGACATCAGCATAGAATAGGCATTGACAATATAATTCAGGTTTATCCCGTTCCTCCAGATTTCTTCATAGGTCAATGTCGTGAGATCCACGCCACTACACTCCTGCCCCTCGTAGTCAGGATGCAGCGCCCCAGGCATGCTCTGCGGAATGAACTTGTACCTGAAAAGTCTCATGTCCGGGCTGCCGTACATTTCGAAAGGATGCTCAGTTCCACGCCCGAGCGAGACCACCGAACCTTCGAAGTAACAAGTTGATGCATAGAGATATACGGCACGCATCGTCTTGAGATTCGGGGACGGCGGCATTATCAGGCTATACTTGGTGGCATGAGTATAACCCTTGCAAGGAACGACGGTCAGATCACACTGCTTTCCGCCTTCCAGCCAGCCCTCGCCATTGATCATAAGCGCCAACTCACCCAATGTCATTCCATGCACGACCGGTATCGGAAGCGCTCCCACGCCTGACTTGTATTTCATGTCCAAGACAGGCCCGTCCACATAAAACCCGTTCGGATTGGGACGGTCCAGGACAATGACCTTCTTCCCCGATGCCGCACAGATGTTCATCAGCCTGTACATCGTCACGTAATACGTGTAGTATCTTAGGCCAACGTCTTGAATATCAACCAAAAGAACATCGAACATATCTATATCCTCCCTGTTCGGACGGCCCGGTGCCCCATATAGTGAAACTATCTTGATCCCGGTCGCACCGTCGATGGAATCATCTACCTTGGCGCCTGCATCTGCATTGCCACGGAACCCGTGCTCCGGAGAGAAAATCACCGTCACATTCACGTGCTTCCTGTTCTTGAGCACATCCACGAGATGAGGGCCATAGACTTTCGGGGCATTCAGGTCGGTTCCACGTCCCTTCAGCACCTTGTCGCCTACGATTCCGCTCTGGTTCGAGAACACAGCCACCCGCTTGCCGGAAAGCTCAGGCAGATACATGGAAAACTGTTCGTCTCCGAGCTTCACATTCGCAGCGGACAACGAAAATGCCGCCATAACCGCAAAGGTCACAGCAGCAATCAAATATCTTTTCAATAATCTCATCCGAATAAAAATTAGGTTCAGGACCGCTATCCGGATAAAGTTACGAATATTATTGCAATGAACCGCCGACGATATCGAGAATTTCGCTCGTAATCTTCTGCTGACGATTCTTATTGTACTCCAGAGTCAGTTCCTGAAGAATCTCATTGCCATTGTCGGTAGCTGTCTGCATGGCCACGGTCCTGGCCGCATGCTCGGCAGCATTCGTATCCAGCTGCACCGTGAACATCTTGAGCATCATTACTTTAGGAAGCAGTTCCTCCAAAAGCGAATCCACGTCAGGCTCCACGATATAATCGAAATCCCAGCCCCTGTCTTCAGAAGTTATGGCCTGGTCAATGTTCTCCGCTATCGGCATGATGGTCAATGGCAGATACGTATCCCTCATGGTCGGCTGAGACGACGTGGACTTGAAATGGCCGTACAGCAGTTCCACCTTGTCGAATCTCCCCGTCATGAACCCGTGCACAAGTTCAGCGGACAGATTGGCAGCCTCCTCATAATTCGGATGTTCGGAAAGATGAGTGTAGTCTGCCGGTGCATCGAACCCCTTCTTGCGCATTGCCTCGGCGATTTTCTTTCCCACAGGATAGACAGTGATGTCCTCCGCAGTCAAGCCTGCCTTCAGATACTCGTCAATGACGGACTCCGCCTGCTTGATGGCTGCCGAATTGAAACCGCCGCACAAAGAAGAATTGGAAGAATACACCACCAGGGCAACCTTGGAAACAGGACGTGGAGTGCACAGGAGCTCGAGCTCCTTGTCCAGACCGACTGCTTCCGGCTCTTCGCCTTCTTCCACAGGAATAAGCTTGTCCAGATCTTCCTTTTTCTCAGCGCGTCTCTTGTAGGCAATCAGATTCGCCAGCATACGGTGAAGCATATCCTCGTAAGGCAACATGTTGCCTATGGCAGTCTGCGCCTTGTGAAGCTTGGCGGCGGCCACCATTTTCATTGCAGAGGTTATCTTCAACGTACTGTTGACTGAATCGACTCTATTCTTTATTTCTTTCAATGAAGGCATATCCAAACTGAGAATATATCTAACTCTTGAGACCGAGCACGACATCTTCAGCTTCCTGCTCGATTATCTTGGAAATCTTATCGTCCAGCTTCCCTTCCGCAAGCGGCTGAAGGACATCTTCCTTGTGGGCCGCCCTCATCCTTTCCAGGAACTTGGACTGGAACTGGCGTGTCTTCTCCAGCGGAACATCTTTCAGCAGAGAATGCGTTCCGCAGTACAATATCGCGATCTGTTCACCCACCGGCATAGGAGAATACTGAGGCTGCACCAGAAGCTGCTTGTTCTTTCGGCCGCGGTCCAATGCCAAGGCTGTAACCTTGTCCACATCGCTGCTGAACTTGGAGAATGACTCCAGCTCATCATACTGGGCCTGGTCTATCTTCAATGTTCCGGCAACTTTCTTCATACTCTTCACCTGAGCGCTTCCGCCGACACGGGATACTGAAATGCCCACATTGATAGCCGGACGGAAACCCTGGTTGAACAGACTTCCCTCCAGATAGATCTGACCGTCCGTAATGGAAATGACATTGGTCGGAATATATGCGGAGACGTCGCCTGCCTGGGTCTCGATGATCGGCAATGCCGTAAGCGAGCCGCCCGCCTTAACCTTTCCCTTCAAGGATTCCGGCAAGTCGTTCATCTGCTCCGCAACTTCCTGCTGGCCAATGATTTTCGCGGCTCTCTCCAAAAGTCTTGAGTGCAGATAGAACACATCTCCAGGATAAGCCTCACGGCCTGAAGGACGACGCAGAATCAATGACACCTCACGATATGCTACCGCCTGCTTGGACAAGTCGTCATAAATCACGAGCGCGGCACGTCCGGTGTCACGGAAATATTCACCGATTGCAGCACCTGCAAATGCAGAATAATACTGCAAAGCAGCCGGATCCGCAGCAGTAGCGGCCACGACCACGGTATAATCCATAGCGCCTTTTGAACGCAATGTGTTTACGATGCTCGCTACCGTAGAGCCTTTCTGACCGATCGCCACATAGATACAATATACAGGATTTCCTTTCTCGAACTCGGCCTTCTGATTTATGATGGTATCTATGGCAATGGCGGTTTTACCTGTCTGGCGGTCACCGATGATAAGCTCACGCTGTCCCCTTCCGATAGGAATCATCGCGTCGATAGCCTTGATACCTGTCTGTAGAGGCTCATTGACAGGCTGTCTGAAGATAACGCCAGGAGCCTTGCGCTCCAGAGGCATCTCCACCTTGTCACCGCCGATTTCACCAAGTCCGTCAATAGGGACACCGAGCGGATTCACGACACGGCCGAGCATCTTTTCACTTACCGGGATGGAGACAATCCTTCCGGTACGTTTCACGGTCATTCCCTCCTTGACCTCATCTGTAGGGCCGAGAAGTACAGCTCCGACATTGTCCACCTCCAGGTTCATGACGACGCCCATGACGCCGCTGTCGAACTCCAGAAGTTCGCCGGACTCCGCATTGGTCAAGCCATAGATTCTGGCCACACCGTCGCTTACCTGCAGCACAGTGCCGACCTCCTCGAACTTTACCGAAAGGTCAGCGGACTCGAGCTGTTTCAGCAGCACGTCCGATATTTCACTTGGTTTGATATTATTCTGACTCATACATCAATCTGTTATTTTGTTCAATGAACCGTCTTCTCAGGTCCTCCAACTGCCTGGACACGCTCGCGTCGATTCTCTTGTCCGCAACTTCGAACACGAATCCTCCGATTATGGAAGGATCGACCGTCACGGACAGCTCAAGCTGAAGGCCAGTAAGATTCCTGAACATTTCACATATCTTTCTTTCAAGCTCCGGAGAAGGCATACTTACCACAAGTGTAGCCTGACTCACGCCTTGCGCAGAAAGCCAGCGTTCCTTGAAATAATGAAGGATATAGCGCAGATACGGCTCCCTGTCCTGTCTTATCACAAGTTCCAGGAATTTGGAAAGTGACGGACACATATCCTCGTTCCCGAGGGCTTTCGACATCAGCTCCACCTTTCCGGAAGACGTCAGCAGGGTCTTGCTCTCCACAAGACGCTCGAACTCGCCGGATGCGGACAAGGCGTCAGCGAGCGTACAGGCCTGTCTGTACACGACCTGTCCGTCACCGGTCTCTTCCACATATTTCAGAAGAGCATCAGCATATCTTGACGCTATAATTCCTGTATTCATCCGAACTTCAGTTGTTTACCATGGAGTCCCTCTTGGAATTCAGTTCCTCCATAACCTTGTCCACATAACGTTTCTGAACTTCTTCCGAAGCGAAATCAGTCCTCAGAATCTTCTCGGAAACATTCATTGACAGCATTGCCACTTCCTTGCGGATATCCTGCAATGCATTTTCTTTCTCGGCCGCGATTTCCACTCTGGCCTGTTCGAGTATCTTGTCCGCTTCCTCCTGAGCCTGAACCTTAGCCTGTTCGATGATGGACGCTTTCATTTTCGCCGCATCATCCATAATCCGGGCCTGTTCCTTCTTGGCCTGAAGAAGAAGCTCTGCATGTTCCTTGTTCAGGTCAGCGAGTTCTTTTCTTGCCTCCTCCGCCATTGCCAATGACTTGTCAATGGATTCTGTCCTCTCATTGACCATCTTGGTAATGACAGGGAATCCGAATTTGGCAAGTATGAAAAAGACAATGCCGAATATTATGACCATCCAAAAAAGAAGGCCAGCATCAGGTGTTACAAGTGACATAATTACTGTAAATTACACAAACAGGGCGAGAAGGCAGACAATGATTGCGAACAGAGCCGCACCCTCGATCATGGCCGCAACAATAATCATTGATGAACGGATGTTTCCGCTTGCTTCTGGCTGACGTGCGATAGACTCGGTAGCTGTAGAACCGATTTTACCGATACCATAACCTGCCGCAATAGCTGCAATAGCTGCTCCAAGAGCTATACCGACCTTTCCAAGTGCCTCAGAGGCAACTGCTTGTAAAAGAATTGTGAGTAACATAACTATAAAATTTTAATAAATTATCATCAAGCTTCTTTCTGTCTTGCCATACCTATGAACACTGCTGACAGAATCGTGAACACATACGCCTGGAGAAATGCCACAAGCACTTCGAGCAGGTCCATGAACACTCCGAAGAGCACCGACACGACCGTCATACTTCCGAAAAGGACAGCATTGTATTTGGCAAACACGAATATTATACAGACCAGACTGATGGCGATGATATGACCTGCAAGCATATTGGCAAAAAGCCTTATCATAAGCGTCAGCGGCTTCATCAACGTACTGAACACTTCTATAATCGGGAGAAGCGGGAAAGGAAACTTCAACATCAGAGGCACATCCGGCCAGAAGATATCCTTGAAATAATGCTTCGTTCCGAACAGGTTTATCATAAAGAATGTGAAGAATCCCAGGACGCAGGTCACGGCAATATTGCCTGTGACATTGGCCCCTCCCGGGAAGAACGGTACGATTCCGAGCAGGTTGTTCAGCAATATCCACAGGAAAACCGTGCACAGGTAAGGGGAGAACTTCTGGTAATCTTCACCTATCGAGTCCTTTGCCACGCCCGTATCTATCATCATGATAATCGGTTCCATGAATGCCGCCAGTCCCTTAGGGGCTTCATTGACAGCATCATGCCTGCGATACCATCTGGCTGTCCAGAGGATGAGGAATATGAGCAATGCACTGCTTATCATCATTGCCATGACATTCTTGGTAATGGACAGGTCCAATGGGCGGATTTCTTCTCCTGCCGCATTCCGCTCGACTATTTTTCCGCTGTCCTGCGAAACATAGAATCCTTCATATTGCTCTCCGTGCTCCACTTTGGCAGAGGAGAACACATGCCAACCTGACGTCTTGCTTCTGACGATCACGGGCAGCGGAATGGATATCGACTTGTCGCCTATATTCGTTATATGCCATTCGTACGCGTCACTCATATGACCGAATATGACCTCCTGGACATCCAACCCCTGTTCAGTCGTGTCAGTGTCTGCCACTACATCTTCCGTCACGACACCGTCTGCTGCCTGTTCGGTCGCAACACTGTCAGCCACAGCTTCTTCCGCACGGACAGGAGTCCATACGGTCACAGCCATGACCAATACAGCTATGTATTTCCACCATTTCATAATTCCACGCAAACCGAAACTTTATTCTTTCCGACCTCCACGAATCCGGATTTGATACTGATCTTCTTGACCTCTCCGCTCATTGTCTCATACTCGATATCTCCTGCATCAAGCACTGATATCAGCGGGGCGTGATTCTTCAACACGGTGAACGGACCTTTCCTGCCAGGCAATCTGACAAGCTTCACAGAACATTCTTCCAGCACCATTTCCGGTGACATCACCATCAGTGAAATTCCGTTTTCCATATTGACAATTACTTGTTTTCAGCCTTTGCAAGAATATCCTCACCTTTCTTGATGGCATCTTCGATAGTGCCGACATTGAGGAACGCCTGCTCCGGAAGATAATCCACCTTGCCGTCAAGAATCATATTGAATCCCTTGATGGTATCATTGATATCGACCATCACTCCCGGCACGCCGGTAAACTGTTCTGCGACGGAGAACGGCTGAGAAAGGAAACGCTGCACGCGTCTTGCCCTGTTCACAGTAAGCTTGTCCTCGTCCGACAACTCGTCCATACCGAGAATGGCGATGATGTCCTGAAGTTCCTTGTTGCGCTGAAGAATCTGCTTGACTCTCTGGGCTGTATTGTAATGGTCCTCGCCGACGATGTTCGGGTCCAGGATTCTGGACGTGGATTCGAGCGGATCGACTGCCGGATAGATACCAAGTTCCGTAATCTTTCTGCTGAGCACCGTGGTCGCATCCAAGTGGGTGAACGTGGTAGCAGGAGCCGGGTCAGTAAGGTCGTCGGCTGGCACGTAAACAGCTTGTACAGAAGTGATTGAACCATTCTTGGTGGAAGTGATCCTCTCCTGCATCTGGCCCATTTCCGTCGCGAGCGTAGGCTGGTAACCCACTGCTGAAGGCATACGTCCCAGCAATGCTGAAACCTCTGAACCTGCCTGCGTGAACCTGAAGATATTGTCAATGAAGAAAAGAATATCCTTCGGCTCGTTCTGTTTCTTGCTGTCTCGGAAGGACTCTGCCAATGTCAGTCCGGACAATGCCACTGAGGCACGTGCTCCAGGCGGCTCGTTCATCTGACCGAACACGAGTGCGACCTGCGACTCTGACAGTTTTTCCTTGTCCACAAGTGACAGGTCCCAATGACCTTCCTCCATGCTCTTCTCAAACGCCTCCCCATATTTGATGACGCCGGACTCTATCATTTCGCGGAGCAGGTCGTTACCCTCCCTGGTACGCTCGCCGACTCCGGCAAAGATGGAGAATCCGTTGTGTTTCTTGGCAATGTTGTTTATCAATTCCTTGATTAGCACGGTCTTACCGACACCGGCACCTCCGAAGAGACCGATTTTTCCGCCTTTCAGATAAGGCTCGAGAAGGTCAATGACCTTGATACCCGTATAGAGCACTTCCTGTGAGGTGGTAAGGTCCTCGAATTTAGGAGGTTCGCGGTGAATCGGCAACTCCTCCTTACGGTCCAGATTTCCCAAGCCATCTATAGATTCGCCCACGACATTGAGAACTCGTCCTCTAATCTGACTTCCTACAGGCATCTCGATAGGCTTGGCAGTGTTGATCACTTCCATTCCTCTCTGCAGTCCGTCCGTGGAATCCATAGCGACTGCCCTGACTGTGTCTTCACCTATATGCTGCTGCACTTCCACTATCAGTTCCTTGCCATCTTTTCTCTTGATGGACAATGCGTCGTGAATGTTAGGAAGTTCATTTTTTTCCTGCTGCGCGCGCATTTCGAAATGCACATCCACAACAGGACCAATAATCTGAGAAATATGTCCTACAACGTTTGGCATATCATTATCAATTAGTTATCTCTAATTTCTCTTGTTTCGGATTCCTTATGCAAATCCGGCTGCAAGTTACTGAAAAATTCATACCATCCACACAAAAGATTAGCCAAAAAGACAAATCTTCTGCTAAAATCTTCCAACTATATGATGCTTTATCTCTACAACAACCCAGCAATAACGAAAAAAAATGTCTCCGAAACATTGCTAGCCTCGGAGACATCTGTAGAACTATCTGAAAATCAATTATTTGATTTTAGCATATCCATAGCGGGCAGAATCACCAAGCTCCATCTCGATCTTCATAAGACGGTTGTACTTAGCGATACGGTCTGTACGGCTGAGTGAACCAGTCTTGATCTGACCGCTGTTTGTAGCAACTGCGATGTCAGCGATGGTGGTATCCTCAGTTTCACCTGAACGGTGTGAAGTAACTGTGGTGTAACCATTTCTGTGAGCCATCTCGATAGCGTCGAGAGTTTCGGTAAGAGAACCGATCTGGTTAACCTTGATGAGGATAGAGTTTGCCGCACCCTTCTGGATACCCTTCTTGAGGTACTCAACATTGGTAACGAAGAGGTCATCACCTACGAGCTGGCACTTGTGACCGATAGCTTTGGTAAGTTTAACCCATCCTTCCCAGTCGTTCTCATCGAGACCATCCTCGATAGAGTCGATAGGATATTTGTTTACAAGCTCCTCGAGGTAAGCGATCTGCTCGTCAACAGAAAGTTTCTTTCCGTTAGGATCTTTCTGCATACCGGTCTTGAGTTGTTTGTAATCGTAGAAGAACTGGTCGCCTTCCTTAACGCTGAACTCAGATGCTGCGCAGTCCATAGCGATGGTAACGTCCTTTCCAGGAACATAGCCAGCTTTCTCGATAGCCTGCATGATGCAGTCGAGAGCGTCGTCGATACCATTGAGCTTCGGAGCGAAACCACCCTCGTCACCTACTGCTGTAGAAAGGCCACGGCCTTTGAGCACTTTCTGGAGAGCGTGGAATACTTCAGCACCCATTCTTACACCTTCAGCGATGCTTGGAGCACCTACAGGGCGAATCATGAACTCCTGGAACGCGATAGGAGCGTCAGAGTGAGCACCACCGTTGATGATGTTCATCATAGGAACAGGAAGAACATATGAGTTAGGACCACCGAGGTACTGATAAAGAGGAAGACCAAGATAGTTTGCAGCAGCTTTTGCAACAGCGAGTGAAACGCCAAGGATAGCGTTTGCGCCGAGCTTTGCTTTGTTCTTGGTTCCGTCGAGTTTGATCATAGTCTCATCGATAGCTCTCTGTTCGAAGCAAGACATTCCGATAAGAGCCGGAGCAATGACTTCATTGATATTCTTGGCAGCTTTGAGAACGCCTTTTCCGCCATAACGCTTAGGATCACCGTCACGAAGTTCGATAGCCTCGTTCTCACCGGTAGAAGCTCCTGAAGGAACAGCAGCAACTCCGACAACACCTGATGCGAGGACTACTTCAGCCTCGATTGTAGGATTTCCTCTTGAGTCAAGGATTTCTCTACCACTGATTTGCAAGATTTCAAAATCTTCCATAATGCAATAAATTAAATATGTTAATTATAACTGTTTTCTAAGCAGATGTCTTCAAAACTGAACTTCAGCAACAAATTTCAAGCCACCTCCACAAAGCGCTGCAAAAATACTAATTTTCCAATAAATAAACAAAAGGGCCCGCATAGCACTTCAAATAAACGCTTAGTACTTCAAATTAACAAATAGCACATCAAATAAACGAATGCTCTAGTCCTCGCATGACACTTGAACTCGGACAAACTCGGCTTCCCCAGGCAGCCAAAATCTGGAATAAATGAAGTCAGAAGTGGAACAACCTGCATCTGAACGAAGCGCAGAAAGCACTGACACTTAATGATTTAGCACGAAAAGTCAAAGCCAGGTTGCATAAAAAAATGGGGAACCTGGCTTTTAGAAATCTTCACAATCAATTGATAATCAACAATATCCACAGAATACCGACATGCAGGTTATCCGAAAATTGACGCGTGAGTCCTTGCAGAACGACTGCATCGTCAGTGTCGGAACCGAACTTGACATCTGGTTGTATCGCACCCATGTCCGCTCGCTCGTACAACCTTGCTGCAAATGCCGGAATTGCTGTTTCTTTTGCTCCCATGTTAATCTATTCTTGACATTTCCATGGGCAAAAGTACGGAACCGCTAAAAACGCTTCAATACGTAACTGCGGAGACGCTTACGAAAATCTGACCTTAATATGTGAAACCGGCAACAATGGCTTCGTTGAGTCGGCATGGATGTTTATTTTTTGCAGTGCGATGTGTACTGGATGACAGGTCCTCCTTTCTTGTGTGAGTCCGCATCGATAGATAAAGCCACTTCTCTCTGGCGATTACTAATAGAGGTGGCTGATGGGTGATTTGGGAAGGATAGGTTCGTGTGTTTTCGAACAACCTGCATGTCGGGATTAGGCACATATTACTGAATGTCAATGAGATAGAATAAACATCCAAATGCAGGTTATGTGAAAAAGTGGGTAACCTGGCTTTTGCTTTATTAGCTAAACAGCTATGAATCAACACTTTCGCCGGCTGCGTGAATATCAGGTTGTTCGGTTTTTCCAAATAACAATAGTCCGGTCAAGACGTAACCGCGGAGACGCTTACGCAAACTATTATGGGAGCTAAATGCTATCGGGCGATGCGGCACGCCGAACAGCGGCATAGCCCGCGGCGAATTGCGAAGCCCCCTGAGCTGAGCGGGCTCTTGCCACAGCTCGGGCCGCAGTTCAGGCCGCATTTCTGGTCAATATCAATGAAGGACGACGGGGGCAGAAACCCACGATCGGCATCCGTGACAGTTCAGAAATAGCCTGACGTGTGCAGAAATGTCGTATTTGCACACGTGAATCCAATGACGAAGGCAAAAGAGTCGATTTTGCCCCCGTTGCGGCAGCAAATACTTGGAGGACGCAAAGGTCCCGCGGAGCGTCAGGGTTTAGGGCAGCAGCCTCACAACATAGCGAAACAGCACCGACCGAAGGGCTACGAGGGCATCATCAGATGCCGGGCCAGAGATGGCGGGCTGGGAAAGCCCATAGGCCCTGATCGCCCCGGGTCGGGAGGATTAAAAAGAAACACGCGGAGCGTCAGGGGCTGGGACAGAGTTCCAATGAAAAAACAAGACCAAAGCGGTAAGTCCTCTCTGGGACAACCTTGTTTCCCAATCGCTGCCCCTCTATCGAGGGTCGATGTAGCGCAACATGCAAGTAGTTATAAATCAAGCGTTTAAGCAAAATCAGAGTTATGGTTTCGGCAACTCTGAAAACGCCTAAAGCATTGATGATTAGCGACTTACGCGTTGCATCATGTATCCGACAATGGTAAACTTCTTTCAGGACTAGACAAAGCGAAGAAGCACCGTCCGAAGAGATAGCAGGGCATCATCAGATGCCGGGCCGGAGCTGGCGGGCAGGGAAAGCCACGCGGCGATGGAAAGCCCGCAGGCCCTGATCGCCCCCTTGGAAAGGGGGTGTCCTCTGAAGAAGTCCGTCTGGATGATCCGAGAATTTAACAAGTCGTCATCAGACGACCGGCCGGGTCCG
>SAMEA104315429__coassemble_396_pt1 | contig 38192 bp, 26 predicted proteins | sample SAMEA104315429__metabat2_high_PE_016 | metagenome-assembled genome bin SAMEA104315429 (sample SAMEA104315429) | gut metagenome | biome: Monkey gut; feature: monkey-associated habitat; material: faeces | place: China | collected 2013 | reverse complement strand
CCATCATAATCCAAGTGCATTCCAGAACTCTTCCGGAAGTGTGACATTGTCAAGTGCTGACGCTTCTTTAAAAAGTGGAGCTATTTCAGTATCGCGCCACCCGGCGATACCGCAGCCGATGCGCGTTACCAGGAATGTCAATTCCGGGTGCGCTTTTGCATAAGTCGTAAAATCATCAACGTGCTTGCGGATAATGTCAATGCTTCCGTCCATTGTCGGAATTGCATAGCATTGGCCTGTCATACCGACACCGACGCCCCATTCTGCGCCGAACTCTTCATAGGCGATGCGTGCTGCTCCACCACCATGCAAGCCTTCCTTATTACTGCCGAACACAAAGATCTCACCCTCTCTAAGAGAAGTAATGTACTGCGGCGTGATTCTGTTGTTTTTTGTCATGTTATTCAGCATTTACTATTTTCCATATTCTTATGCCCAACATGAATTATTCATAAAGAAAGCAAATGAATCCTCATAATTATTTAGTAATCAGAGGATTAAATGTTATTTTTGTAATACTAAAAACAAGAAACATTTTTCCTTTACTTCATGAGCAAAATTACTTCATATTCCGCAGATTATCAAACTTTTCCTACACTGTTTGAACTTGAGTCCGTGGGCGGCAAGAAAGTGACGGTGGATTTCTCTGCACCACGAACTCTCCTCGCTCGGCGGACTGCCCCTTGTCCGCGAACACGTCGCCATGGGTGAAAGCCGCTTTGGTCATGCCGCGACGTCCGAGGTGCTGGTCAATTACTGATCTCAGTCCACTGCGGTTAAAAATGTTGAGAATGGAGAAAAGTCCTCCGAAAGAATTGATGTTGTCAGATTTAAGTTGTATCTTCGCCATGTCAGAACTCGCTTATATAGTTGATTTAGCAAGTACTAATTTAGGCGAAATCTCTGACATTATCAAGCCTTGGTAATGGCTTCTTTATCAAGGCTTTTCACTTTTTAGCAGGCTATAGATCTGCGGAATTTAGGCTATATAAAAGATAAATATTTAACAAGAAATTAATATATTAGCACTGCATTTAAAGAAATATACATTACATGGCTAATCTTAATCGAATAAAAATTGTTCTTGTTGAACAAGGTAGAACTGGCAAGTGGCTCGCTGATTCACTTGGGAAATCACCTTGTACCATAAGCAAATGGTGTCAGAATAGTATTCAACCGGATTTGCAAACTCTTGATAGAATAGCCAAACTATTGAAGGTTGATGTAAAAACTCTTTTGAATAGTACAGAACAAGAATAATAGAGTATAGTATGGATAAGACCAAACTGGGGATTGTATACGTCCTTTCAAATCCAGCTATGCCTGGTATCGTAAAAATAGGACGCTCTGATCAAAAGGATCTAAAGCAACGTTTGCGTAGTCTATTTAATACTAGTGTGCCACTTCCATTTAAAGTGGAATATGCTTGTTATGTGGAAAAAAGCGACACGAAAGGATTGGAGGCAGCCCTTCATTCTGCTTTTGCAGATAAGAGAGTACATGAGAAACGTGAGTTTTTTAGAGTTCAGATAGATCAAGTAATCCCTATCCTGCAATTTTGCAACAAAGGTGAGGCTACAAAAGATATCTCACATCAGTTGTCAACACTCGATGCAAATGCAGAAGCCGAGTCTTCATTTATAACTGAAGATACCGTCAAAACAAATGCTCCTATCGAAAACTCTGAGATAGAACTGAGCAACCAATCTCTTTGCAATTCCCGGTTCTACTCTTATAATGGTAAAGGTAAGTTTTCGAAAGGTGAAATAGCACGCAAAGTTGTACATCTCTACCAACATCAGAACCCTATGGTCCAGAGTTCTGATTTAATATCTTTTTACGGAGTGGGAAAAATTAATGACATTGAATTGATCCCGCAAAAAAGAAAGGATGAACGCAGATTCGCAACAGAAGATGAGATTAAGACTCATGATGGGGTAACAATGCTAATCACCACTCAATGGTCCTATAAGAATTTTAGTGTCGTTTTAGACAAGGCCAAAGAATTAGGCGCAGTAATTAAGCCTATTGAGAGCGGAAACGAAATCCTCATGGTTCCAACAACTAAGGCAGAGCTAGGAGAGAAAACTCGAGGGGCAGAGTGGATAGCAACAAAACATGACATCCGCAACTTCCAGACTGCCATAAATGTTCACATGACCTGTAAGGGGATTCGAGTGGATGCAAAATACAATCCGAACACCATGTCAATTCTTCTCCTTAAAGGGAGTCATATCAGCTTAGGGGTGGTTGAGAAGTATAGAAGCAAACGTTCTAGACAGATTCAAAGTTACCTCGTCGACGGAGATGAGACAAATGTTTTAAAATGTGATGTTGTCTTTAAAACTGTAAGTGGAGCAGCTGTCTTTATCTCTGGTAATGATATTAACGGATGGGACGCTTGGAAGACAAATGCCGAGCAGAGTCTAAACGATGCCTATCGAAAGAAGTAATAGATAAGATGTTTAATAGTACGGATATAAAATATAAAATGAAAGGAGTAAATCATCTTGCTCCTATTCGAGTCTTTGAAGGCTTTGCAGGTTATGGTGGAGCCTCATTTGGGTTGAGACATTCAGGTGTCGCTCATGAAGTGATAGGATTCTCAGAGTTCGACAAAGATGCCATTGAATTATATGAGTATAACTTCCCGAATATTCATAACTATGGTGATATTACAAGCATTACTCCCGATGAACTTCCAGACTTTGACTTGTTCACGGGAGGTTTCCCTTGTCAACCATTTTCTACTGTGGGCAAGAGACAGGGGCAAGAAGATGAAAGAGGACGAGGGACTCTTTTCGGAGACATTATTCGCATATGTGAGGTAAAACGTCCGCAGTATATACTATTGGAAAATGTCAAAGGTTTGCTCACTGGAAAAATGAGGGCCACGTTTGACGTTATTCTGGACGAATTGCATAGGATTGGTTACGATACTCAATATGCAGTTCTTAACTCAAAGGATTATGGTGTCCCTCAAACGAGAGAGAGATTATGGATCTTTGGTTGCCTGGGAGGACTGCCTGATGGTTTTGATATCGTGCCTCCTACCATAGAACCACAATTTAAGTTGAAAGACTTCTTGGACACACATCCTGCCCAGGAATTATATCGTACACCTGCTCAGATTGCACGTATCCATGAAATTCATAACAATCCTATATTTGATGTCGATGAACCCTTATGCTATGATATCTATAATAGGAAGATCAGGACCGATGGACTTTGCATGACTGTGACGCCTCCTGAACATAATGTTATAAGGATCATTGAACCAATGGTAAATGGTCAAGAAAGGTTTAGAAAGCTTTCTCTTGAAGAACACTTCCGCTTAATGGGATTTCATATGGGGCCAGACTATAACGAGATCCTTTTTCCTCCTACGCAGAATTACACGAGACTTGGGAGACGTGCGGGAAATGGATGGGACGTTAATCTAGTTGGTATCTTGATGAATCATATATTTAGTCAATTCTAAGGTTATGAAAATTGATATTACTTCGATGTTCTTTAATTCAAGCGTAAACGGAACTGCTACTGCAGCGTGGAGAACATCAATAGGCCAAAATAAGTCTAAAGAATGTAGAATTGAAGTCGATGTCTTGGGTGTAACTGATATCGTAGTTGGAATCTTACATCTTCTCAAGAATGATTTTGCGGAGAAAACGCACATGACCAGGGGTGGCAATAATGATGAATTATTGATTTCATCCGTATTTGAGAAGGTTTTCATAAACGGGATACAATTAGATTGTAAGTACATTCTTTCAGTCATACGCGAGCATACGTCCTCTCATGATGGAAGAAAAGAATTGTGTTATTCTCCTAACTTGTGTTACGGCGATATCGCAAACGCCGAGGCCATAGGAAAAATGGCATCTGCGCTAGGATGTACCGAAGATGGCTGCTGGTTTGTGCACGATATTAGTGTTAAAAACCAGGACGAGCTTCATTTTAGCGCTATTGTTGTTGACCCTAAATCGCCGGCCAATTATGATTGCGGTGGAGCAGAAAGATCAAACATATGGAATATGATGGTTGCCGAACAGACGGGAGACATAACTTCATATTTCCCACTTCAAAAAATTTATTATGGAGCCCCTGGTACGGGAAAGTCTTACAAGATTAAGAATGAAATCATTCCAGATGGCGTGAAGTCATATAGGGTTACCTTCTATCCAGACTATTATTATTCAGATTTCGTAGGAGGGCTTCGTCCTCGAAAGGGTGCTGATGGTAGCATCGATTATGAATTCGAACCAGGCCCATTCGCTAGAGCCTTATGTGAAGCGTTAATGAATCCTTATCCTGTTTACGTTGTTATCGAAGAGATAAATCGTGGGAATGCTGCAGCAATCTTTGGTGATCTATTCCAGTTACTTGATAGGAAAAATGGAATATCCGAATATATGATTACAAATAAGGACTTGTATGATTATTTGACGAAGGAGGGGGTTGCTGGGTTAGAACACAATAAAGTTTATCTGCCATCTAACCTTAATATCCTCTGTACCATGAATACAGCTGACCAGAATGTCTTTGTTCTGGATACCGCATTCAAGAGACGCTTCAAGATGGAGTATGTCCCAATCAACTTCAAGGCATATTTCGTAGATAATAATGAGGCTAAAGGAGTCAAAGATGAGTGCAGGGGATATCTTGAATGTGGACGTTTTCATTGATAAAGGTTATGAAGCTGAGCTCAAGGCGGTAATGGGAGATGAACTCTTTGCTGCCATCAAGAAAGTTGTCGAGGAGCCTAAGAGGGATTGGCTGACATTTGCCTTAATGGTTAATGCAAAGATAGACCAAATCAACAAGGAGGAACAGAAGATATCTGAGGACAAGAAACTTGGACCTTTCTTTGTAGACATGGACGAACTCAAGAGCAGGAAGGCATTTGCTGACAAGGTTCTCTACTACCTTAAACAGGATGTGTTCAAGTATGAGGATAATCTTCTTGATGACTCCTACGAGAAACTCTACGATGACTTTGTGAATAAGAAGATGGATATTTTCAAAATCTTCCAACCTGTCCGATAATCATGAAGTACCCTATCATACATATAGGGAAGTCCTCTGACCCTGATCTCAATGGAAAGAGCTTTGTTGGTGTCTCTAGATTTGGAGATTCTGACAAGGTGTCCATTGTTGTACCATATGGTGTCTATCTTGATGACGAGATAGACGATACCAACGAAGATCAGAAAGAACAGTATGCCTTTCTTCGTAGGTACGTGAAGGCTGTCCAAAAGGCTCTCACCTCAAAGCATACCAAGGAAAGGCTTGAAGAGAAGGCTGGTATCCACAATCCTATAGCGGCAGTGAATCTCCTTCATGATTACCTCTCTATGGGTAAGTTTGTGGAGTATGAGCAGGTCTCTGAACTAACAGAACGTGGTAAGATAGACTTCAACCAGACCATAAGGAAGGTTCGGCCAACTATTGTTGCCGACAGCTTCTATTACGACCAGTACATAACTAGGAATCGTGTTATCAAGGAAGATAGCTTCGTCGCCCAGGTTCAGTGCAACGTGATCAACGACTTCATGGATCACGGAGGCGTCGTACTCTTCGGACAATCCATCTCGATTCCAGTGGCTAAGGTCAAACTCAATGACCTCACTATAACGAAGCTTCGTAAAGAACTCAGCAATACCTTCAACTCAAGAAAGGAGAATATCATCCGCTGGTGTATCTCTTATATCGAAGGCATGAGGAATCTGAATGAGGAGGAGAAGGATGGAGGAACCTGGAAGTACGCAATTATAGCAAGCACTCTCTGGGAGGTAATGGTTGATAGTGTCCTCAGCAACCAGGAAGAAAGAGATAAGAATAAGTATGGTAAGCAATATGAATTTACCTACTTTGACCATCGGGCACCGGAGAAGGGTGGCATCACAGAGCATGACACAATCTACGAAGATGAGGAAAAGCTCATTATCATAGATGCCAAGATGTACGGCTCACCTTGGGATTTGCTGTCGGAAAAGGTTCTAGGAAAGCAGTTTGGATACTATGAGCAAGCGAAGCTTATGAAGGAAAGAGCCGGTGAGAGCAAGAAGATAGTCAATATCCTCTTAACACCTCAGATTAAACCTGACTACCCGTATTTCCAGAATCGAATAATCTTGGATCCGCATACTTCAACCGAACAGGATCCGTATAAAATCATCTATATCTACAACTATCCTGCAAAAGACCTAATTGATGATTACTACTACGGAAGGAAGACATACGACACCTTGATTGAACAATTCAAGAGACTCATTCAAGACCCTGGTGTGGAGATGTTCTTAGATCAACGTGGCGTACACTATGGTTTTGCTAACATGCCAGATGTAGATCATTATGAGTCATGGTCTACAATCCCAATCGAAGAATAAGTAATGAATGAAATAAACTTTACCATTATGATAGTACCTACTATGGGTTACCAAGATATTGCCAAAGCATTTCGAGATGACTTCTTTGTTGAGGTTAAGAAGTTTCGAAGTGAGAATGGTCGCTCTGCAGGTGCTAAAAATATGAAATTCTTTATATCTCCGCATGGAAATGGTAAAATGAACGGGACAAGATAATTGTATTATATGAATAGCAAGCTTATAATTTGGAATGATGCGCTCCTGCAGTATTATTTTGCGCAATCACCTGATAACGAGGCACATCTTGAGATATCTAAAGATGATCTCAAGACGGTATTCACATATACTTCCCGTTATCAAAACAATCCAGAATTATTTTCGGATTGGACTACCGAAAAATATCTGGATGATTTCTCCAAATGCTTCAAGATAGAAGCCGTCGTGAGGGGAACAAACGCGAGAAAATTTTATGCTGTTGATAAGAAAGATTTCAAGTATTTCTTTAAACGCGCTATACAGGAATCCTCCGATAGTAAGCCGTGCTATCTTCCGTACATAGCCTTATTCATAATGCCGATTATGGACGATGATATCACAAATGGGGACCGGAGGTTGGAGTGTTACTATGATTATCTTGACTCGTTCTGTGAAAAGATAGGAATCAAGACGCATAACGAAATAGACAGGCATAGCGCAGACTCTCGCAAATGGATGGATGCGGACCCGGATCGTGGATATATCACACCATGGAGCTTCAATTTCAGCACATACAAAGATGTCATGGATAGTATGTGGGCACATCTGAGGAACTGGTCAAGCAAAGATCCGGGAGTTTCTACATGGGATTTGAAATCAGCAAGCATCAATCCTAGGTACATTTACATCAGTCCTTTTTTTGGAGAATGTCGTCTTAGTTCAACACAGAAAGCCAGGTTGCCAAGACTTTTTTATGAGTCTCGAACGCCTGTAAACTCTGTTCTTGACAAGAGTTTTGTAAAGCAGGCAATATTGGGCTATGGACAGTCCTGTCTTGGATTCTCACAAAATAGTTGGAGAGAATTGTCTCAGGACGAGAGATTCGTTAATCAACTTGTTTCTTTGTTTTACTCCGCATATCCGCAATGGAACGGAGAAGGTCGATCTGTCGTCAAGAAAGAAGTCGACGGAAAACAGCGAGAAATTCTTTCCAACATTGGCACGCGAATAAACGTTCGATTGTACTATAGAGAATACGATGGTATATCACATATATCATTCAGAGCCTTCAAGAAAGATTTCAGTGAGGTTCTGGAAACTATGGATGGCGGCAAAATCCGATTCACTAGATCAGGTTGGGCTAGAGATGATTTTAGGGCTTCCTTTAATCGTTTCATAGAGAGCGGTGAACAGGAAATAGAGTTTCTCGCTTCTGATGATTACTCCGCTACTTTCAGAAAGAGTATGGTCTATATCTTGGAAAAGTCGAGCGACGGGACGTGGGCATCAACCAGAAAAGTTCGCTATGGAGAATCTCACATAATCCTTGTTTCAAATGATGTTCCGCAGGATATATTGGACTGGCTATCATCAAATGATGCGAAACTGGTGAGGAAGGACGGGTTGCCTTCTGGACTAAAATTGTATTACATCGAAAGGGTAATAAAGGGATCAGACCTCTACTCCTTCCTTCGTCTGCCTGTTCACATCAAAATATTGAGGACCGGTGGCGTAGAATTATGGCATAAGGAATATGACGTCACATTGTCTGATTTCAAAAATATTCGTTTTGAGATAGAGGGTATTGACCCATCCTCATCCTGTGTGTCCGCTTTAACAAACACGGGTTCAGAGATAGGATTGTCTTTCGATTCAGAATCCCATGAATGGACTCTGGAGCGTTCGAATTATCCTGACGGAGATTTTTCATTTACTCTCAAAGTCAATGAAACGACTCCAGACAGGCATGTATACTACATCACTAGGACATCCATAAAAAATGTAGAGCTTCCTCGAAAGAATGCTCTTGGGATACCGACTTCCAATGGAGCCTATGTCGGATTGCTTGGATCATATTCTATCCAGGATCTGAACCTTAAGCAAGGAATACCAATCCCTGATGATTGCCAGGACCTGTATGACAGACGGAATGATGCATTCCTATATGATTTATCATGCGCCGGACATATGACTAAAGCATCTTTCATACAGATTGCTCAGGAGCATATGGAAGAGAACGCTGAGGAATTGTACTATCCTTCTCTGATCGGGGAACTCGAAAAAAGCGGGTTCATTGAAACAACTTATGATAGGGTTAAAGGTCTGGAAATTTATGTGATCCCTCCTACCCTTGTAATGCTTCCGAATAGATTTCAAAAAATAGTTGATGGCATTACAAGGATAGACCCAGTAGACGGGTACTACACTGGATTGGTTTTAGGAGCAAGAACAGAAAAACTTGTGTCCATGATAATCAACAAGAGCAAAGATATAGGCATATCTGTTGACTTTGCTCCGTCTGCCAGTACATTGCTGCCTTGCAGAATTGCTCTGTATTCCAAGGAGTGGCGAGATTTCAGTAGGCTAGCGAAAGACACCGGATTGTTATTCGAAGGGAATTCATACTACAGTGCCAGCGTCTTGTCTACCTTCCCGGACCCTGTAACATATTTCCGGGAAGTCGTTCTCAAGACATCTCCAGTTTATAGGTACCCGACAGACAACTCTTTCAAGGGATTTACATGTCTTGACTATAAACTACTCGCCGAAGAATTATCAAATCGCCTCAAAGGAATAAAGGCAAAAAAGAACATCTTCAAGAAAAGATCATTCGACCCGCAGTTGGATCTGGTTTCATATGAGACCGAAACGATTCTCTGGTACAATAACAACCAGTATTTTGTTGATAAGTATTGGGGACATCTGATCGTATGCGCACTAAAAGGAATTAAAGGAATTGTTCAGATAGATCCTGAAGACCCGTTAACGTTATGCCTACCAACAGAAATCAAATTACCAAGTCTCATTAGCAGAGCGATTACCCTGGTTACAGGTGACTTGCCTAATGAAAAAAATGAAGTTCGAAGATACAGGACCGTCGACAATCCATATATGCAGGATGCGCATGCTGATCACATCATTTCTAAACTAATACCGAATAGATAATGGCAAAGTACCTTATTAATCCGATAGGTGCATTCTATGATATCAAGAATCACTATATCAAATACATCAAGACAGCTTTCGCGACAAGATATGAATCTCTAGAAGACGAACGCGAAAATCTGCTTAACCAAGATAAGGTTCTGTACAGAGAACCATGGATAGAACCGCTTCCATCATACATAAATAGTGGGCATCATGTCTCTGACCTGGGGAAAAATCAGCTCCCAGGGATGAGTGATACTGCTATAGACAGATTCAAGAAACTGATAAGCAATGGTCTTATCTCAAATCCAGATATCACGCTATATCAGCATCAGGAGAAGATGCTCAGAAAGGCAATGGAGGGGAAAGACTGCGTTATCACATCAGGCACTGGTTCTGGAAAGACGGAATCCTTTCTCCTGCCGCTGATAGCCGATATCGTAAAGGAATCAACAACATGGGGCCCTGCACACTATCCGGGGAACTTTTTCTGGGATAATGGAAATACATTGGGGACACTTGTCCCGAATTCAAGTGCACCATATATTGACCCCGCCAGTATGCTTCAACGTCCTAATGACTACTACTCTAATGGACGTCCTGCAGCCGTACGAGGAATTATCATCTATCCTATGAACGCATTAGTCGAGGACCAGATGACAAGATTACGCGAGGCGCTTGATTCTGATAAGGTGCAATCTATCATGGATGATCCAACGAATGGTTTTCATGGAAATAGAATCTTCTTTGGTCGTTACAATGGATCAACTCCGGGCGGTGGCATTCTCAATGCAAAAGATGTGAAGTCAGCACGCAAAAGAGTAGAGCGCCTTGAGAAGGATATGAAAAGGATTTCCGAAAATGCGGAAATCCTAAAAAACTGGATAGCCGAAGACCCGGGATCAAGAGCCGAGTATACAACCTTCTTCCAGAGACATGAGGGTGTCGGAGTATCATCCGAAATGAGATCCAGGATGGACATGCAAGCCACACCGCCGGATATTCTGATCACAAACTACTCCATGCTTGCCGCAATCCTCATGAGAAAGTCAGAGGACCCTATCATAACCAAGACAAGAGAATGGCTTGAGGGGGAAACAGACAAGCTTCGCCCAACTCGTGTATTCCATATCATCATAGATGAACTTCATCTGAACAGAGGTACAGCTGGAACTGAGATGGCCTATCTGACAAGACTTCTCATAAATAGGCTAGGTTTATCCGCAAATGACCCTAGACTACGTATCCTTTGTTCTTCTGCGTCTCTTTCCACTGCAGAAAACAAGATTGATGAAAGTTTGAAATATCTCTCCGATTTCTTCGGTCGTACTTTTACGGAAGATAATATCATAGAAGGAGATCAGATTTGTGCAGAGAAGGACACGTACCCATTCCTGCCTACATCTCCTTTCGAGAAGTTATATGATCTTTATCATGTTAACCCGTTGGGATTCGAAGAGGAAGACCAGAACACATCTTACAGGGCGGAAGAAATTGCAGAAGAGATTAAGTTGTATTGCGGTTACAGTGCAGATGTGACCGGTAGAGGCATTGTTGGCCTGCTGGAAGTCCTAAACTCGTCTGAACTGGATTTGAAAAACAGGTTATTGAATTCTTTTGCCTTTGGTGAAAGACGGCAATCAAGGGCAATTCCTTTCATTTCGCACGAAAATGACAACAATACTCTTGGCCGAAGTTTAAGTTCAGTTTTATTCGGTGTTGAAAATCCTAAAGCGGCTGAGGGATTAATCATTGCAAGAGGTTTGTTTGATATTCCCCTTATTCATGATGAGGCAAAGCTGCATGTCATGAAAACAACACTTCCACGCCTAAGATTTCATTATTTCTTTAGGAATATGGATGGTTTGTGGGCAGATGTTGATAATAGTATGCATGGACGTCCTGTTGGCAAGCTCCATGCTGGACCAACAATAAAGAATCCCGACAATGGAAATATGGTTCTGGAACTTCTTTATTGCGAAGACTGCGGAGAAGTGTTTTACACGGGAAAGAAGCTTGTAACAGGAGATGTCTCCAAGCAGTATCAGCTCATTTCATCTTCTCCAAATATTGAGGGGTTACCTGAAAGTTCCTCATCAGTAGTCGTAGAGCAACGAAAATACAATGAGTATGGTGTTTTCTGGCCAAACGACGAAGTGTCTGATGCATCCGAGCTGATGAATAGCCTTAGAGCTGATGATGTACTTCTTAGGCATCCCATAGCAGGTACAAGGCAACCTGGTTACGATTGTGAATGGGTTGAGATGTATCTTGAGAAGCAAACCGGCCAGCTCCGTCCTCAGATACCTCCTACAAGAAATAGCGACCAGTATGTCCGCGGCTTTTTCTATGTTGTAAATAATATCCCCAATGACGATGAAGATCAGATTCAAGCTATCCCATCTCATTGCCCATGTTGTCATAGTGAACGATGTATAACGGGAGATAGAGGTGCAAATGCAGGTGGCAGGAAGTCTCCGTTAAGAGGATTCCGACCTGGTTTTACTCAGGGCACACAGATATTTGCTAAAGAGTTATTTGAACAATTGCCAACGGCAAAACCCCCAAAGCTAGTCAGCTTTTCTGATAGTCGTGAGGATGCTGCTACCGTCTCAAATGGCATCGAGCGTAATCACTACATTGATCTTGTTAGAGAGGCTCTATTCGATTTCGGAAAGGTTGAAAATATTGATGCCATTAAAGCAGAAATAGAAGCCAACGAGAATCTAATTGATGAAGAACGCTCTAAGCCTCTGACGAGTCGCGATCGCAGAAAGATACGAGAACTTGAGGATCGAAACGACATGCTGTTAGCGTCTCTTTCCAAAGAAAAAGACATGAGTTCCATTCTAAAGGAAGATATCGCAGGCTCAGCTCTCTACCAAAAGATAAAGAAGCTCGGTGTAAATCCGAATGGATGTGACGTGAAAGTACAAAAAGTTGATGGCCGTCCATGGTATGATATCGATGAGACAAATATCAACGACCGAGACAAACTTAGCAGACAAGTTAGCGATCAAGAATCTGATAATATCTTCAAAAAGGTTTACGGACAACTATTTTCCGGCAACTATTATGGAATAGAGTCTTCTGGAATGGGATATGTGTCAATATCTAAGATGATGGACGACGATCATATCGACAATACTCTTAGAAATTATGGCTTTGGAAATATCTCGAACGTAAGAATAAAAGAGATCATAGATTCCACCGCTAGAATCCTTGGTGAGAAACATAGACATAAGCAATCAGACTTTGACCCTAGACCATCTGATGCAATCTCTGGTACGAGTCGTATGGGTAGATATCTGAACAAGGTATGTGAAAAGTTTGAGACTCCAGTTTCACGTCAGGTTCAGAAAAGCTTCAGGGAATGTATATACACTATTATTTGCACGTCACATCATCAGGGCCTGATTATTGACCCTCAATACTCAAAGATTGTATTTTCGGATAACGAGGATAAGGCCTATATTTGTCCGAGATGTGGGAGGGTACATATGCACCATTCTGCTGACGTTTGTACATTCTGTGGAGAATCTCTTCGCGATAGGAATGGTCAGTATAAGGAGAAGAAGGTTATTGACATATGGAAAAACCATTATCTGCTGCAGGGCATTCTTGACAATAGGCCGCCACACAAGCTTCATTGCGAGGAAATGACAGGACAAACTGATGACCAGTTCCTAAGGCAGAGGGAATTCCGTGACATCATCACAGACAAGGACAGAGGTGGAGACAAAGACAAAACTGCTCTCATAAGAAAGATCAAGTCAATAGACATTCTTTGTGTTACCACCACCCTTGAAGTTGGTGTTGATATAGGCTCTCTCCAGGCCGTCCTGCTTGCCAACATGCCTCCTCAAAGATATAATTACCAACAACGTGTTGGACGCGGAGGACGTCGTGGTCAGGCGTTCTCTACAATTCTTACACTTTGTAGGGGTCGTAGCCATGACCTTCATTATTTCAATCACCCTCAGCAGATTACAGGAGATGAGCCTCCTGCACCTTTCTTGTCGATGGATAGGATAGAGATATCTAAACGAATGGTCGCAAAGGAAGTTTTGTATTGGGCGTTCAGAGAAATCATTGATTTCAGTGACGATAGAAGCATTCATGGAGAATTCGGTCTAGTCTCTGATTGGAATCAATCAAGGAAGGATGCCCTTAGACAATGGATAAATTCCAACATTGGGACGACAATCAAGCGAGTCATAAATTGTATTGATCCCGCTCACTTTACGGAATTATCGCAATGGATTCAAAATGAGATTGCAGATGAAATAGATAACAGGGTTAAAGACAATATTGTCAGCTCCACCTATTTGGCTGAATATCTTGCTGAGACCGGTCTACTTCCTATGTACGGCATGCCTACCAATGAGCGAGACCTACATACTCATGTTCCAGAAGAGATAACCTACTATGAGAGGACATCCTCAAGCACCATCTCTCGCTCAATTGAGGACGCAATTTCCGCCTTTGCTCCTGGGGCTAAGATTACCAAGGATAAACAGGTGTTCACTCCTATCGGTTTTTCCGAATCAGGGCTATTCATAGACGGTCGATTGATCAAGAGTGATGACACGAACTCTGCTAAGAGTCCTGAGGCAAGGGTATTTGCAGAGAATCGCATTCTTGTCACATGTAGCAATCACCCGTCGTGTCCTCATTTTGAGACATTGCGTCATGGTGCTAATTATGTGAGCCAGGATGGTAATATCTGTCCTACATGTGGGATAGGCACATTGAAGGAAATAATTATCAGGACTCCGAAATCTTTTGTAACGGACCTTGGAGTCGGAAAGGATAAGAAGGACGATTATAGCATGATTGGCGGCAGGAACGCGATATCAACAGAAAGTGGCAAATCCTCTATACCTTCGGTGAGAACTCCTTTTGAACGCTCTATTATCAACCTTGCCCAAGATGATCTGACATGGAGAATTGGATATCGAGAGATTGCTGGTAAATTCTGTACACCTTCGTATAGGACTTCACATATTACAAGTGACCAGAACGGGAACGTCTTTTCATACCAATGGCTGAGTAAGGATTTTCTTGAAAGCAAGGAAAGGAGTAATATTGCCTACAAGAATGAAGTATTTCCTATGGCGACTGGATCCTACGAGACCATCAAACTCGCTACACATAAGGTCACAAACGTCTTCAAGATCCAACCATCATCTTCTGTTGGTGGAGTGAGAATGGATCCATTCAGAGCTGAACAGATAAATGGTAAATACTACATTGAATTCAGTACTCAGGGTGTGAGAGCGGCTTATTATTCACTGGCCTTTCTCCTTCAAAGAGCCATGGCTGCAAGATTGGATGTTGATCCGGAAGAAATAGAAGTTGCTGAAATTACCCGGTCAAGCAATGGACTGGGCATACTATCCCTTGGTGATCAACAGCAGAATGGCTCCGGATTCGTATCTCACCTCTATGACAATTTCCCGGATTATGTAGATGATATTCTGAATGGCAGGAGCGATTTCTTCAAGTCAATTTGGAACGAAAATCATCGACACAATTGCAAAGAAGCATGTTATGAGTGTCTGCAGGTTTACCGAAACATGCACTTTCACGGCCTGTTAGATTGGAGGCTGGGCATGGCTTTGCTGAGATTACTGACAGATAGCAACTATAAAGTCGGATCCGACGGCAACTTCAATAGTCTGGAATTACAGGACTGGATGGAATATGCCTCCGTGCTCAGAGATACTCTCACAGAATCATTCTTTGGAGCATCCAAGGTAGATGGACTCGCATTGCCAGCGCTGAAGTTCACAAGGGGTGGAATCGAGAAATATGTATTCATCGTTCATCCTTTATGGAGTACAGATAGTTCATGTAAAGTCCTAGCACGGGCCTGTCACCAGATAGGGCTTATGACAAATGACCCTAAAGTAATCACAATTGATACGTTTAATCTATCTAGGCGAGTTAGTGCATGTATCGAAAGAATCCTTAAGAAATGATTATTATTAAAAATATAGATTGTTCTGACGTGAAAGTCAGCACATTGGGCCCTAGCACGTTTACATCCTTATTGAAAGGATGTAGATATCAGTATATGCTGCAGCATACTTCAAACAAAGGGAAAAATAGCACCCTGCCATCAGCCAAATCAAGCTCGCTTGGCACAATAGTTCATTCCCTGTTTGAGGAAAGGACTAAAGGCAGTATACCAGATGCCGCTTCATTTGAAAATCGATGGGAAGAACTGGTCGCCAAAGAAGAAAGAAGAATCAAGGATGCATATGGACTTAAAGAGTATTCTCTTTGTGACTATGACAAGATGTACTCGGCTATGGAAACGGCCTTAAGCCTTGGCACATGGTCGTCTTCAGCTCCAGGCTCAATAAGTTCAACATCTGCTGGGATATCGATTGAAAGTGAGAAGAAATATCAGACTGATAATCTTGTCGGGAAAATCGACAGGGTTGAGGAGGTTGCTGGCAAGATAACCATCATAGACTACAAAACCGGTAAGGTGACGGATGAGGATGGGAACATAAAGGAAGAATATGAAACCCAGTTGAATCTGTATGCCTATATGTACCAAGCAACGAAAGGTGTAAAGGTAGATGAATTGCAGATTATGGATATCGGAGGCACACGATATCAAGTCAATGTATGGGATTCAGCAAAGATTGCAGTAGTTCTTGCAGAGGTTGATGCTTTGATCAAAGCGATGAATGATGCTCCTGGAGACAAATCAACTCTAGCATCGCCCTCAGAAAAATGTGCTATCTGTTCTGCGAAGATGATATGCAATGCATACTGGGTATCTCCATATAGAGTTGCCGCCGATGAAGATGATCCACAGGTTGTTTTTGAAGACATGGAAATCTCCATTACTAAAATTCTTGGGATAAACGGCGACGTAGCTGAATATATGGGCGGAAGAATTAAAGGACTCTCTCGTTTTTCTTTTACACTGGGAGCAGGCAAAACTTACAGGATACGTGGCCTTATCAAAGTTGGTGAGGGTTTTGCCTTCGGAGCATTATATTCAACTTGTGGCAATACTATTATAATGGAATTAGAATAAGTGCATACAAATTTGCTGTTAATATTCACTTCCGCAGGAAAATCATACACCCTCACACCCGCGTAGAACGCCGAATGTTCAAAACTGAATAAAAATCATGAAAAAGATAATCGCCCCCTTCGTGTTGGATATCCTTGTAGCGACAGCAGGCGTCTATATCGCTGTTTCACAATTGCGGCTGGCCAGCGCGCCTCTTTTCGAGCAGTTTTAGCCCGTTAAAAGAGCGATTTCTTGCATCACATATCGGACAGTAGTGGGCCTGTTGAAGTGAAGAAAGTCGATTATTACGATGTGATTTATGGAAGACTGACGGATACGCTCAAAAAGGCTGGAGTTCAATTAGTGACAAAAGACGGGAAACGTTTTCTGGAAAGAGAAGACGAAACTGCTTTCTATAATGAAGGCCTTAAACAGATGATATCTCACTATCTTGGCGTAACGACAGAGATCTGCACGGGGCGTCTTAAAACTCCTGAAAAGAAGATAGCTCTTGGTGAAGTCCTGTTTTATTTTGGAGATAAGGTCCCTATAAGTTCCAAGAAGTACGAGTCTTACGAAGCAGCATATGCTATTTTGAGAAAAGGTCTTGAGGATTGTGTGAAAGAAGATGATACCCACTTGATTATCAACGATCTTACCACATATCAGTCTATTCTTGGATTAGAGTCAAATCGTCAATTTCTAATGAATCTTCCTGAGAATATTCGTGAATTCTATCGTTTCAACGAATTAATATAGCGATACACGTTAGTCTGCCAGCGATGATTTTAAATGCGCAGATATGACACTTCATTGACATTACATGCCAATGAAGTCCTTGAACATGCGAATAATGCGCTTGCTCTGAATCTATGAGAGGCCTTCGTATGCGGAACCGCACGTATGGTGGTGTGAGAAGTCGGAAAACGAAAGTAGGAAGAAAACTATTTTGTTTTCCTCCTACTCGATTGCGGAATCGTTGCTGACAGGTATATTGTTTCTGAAAAAATCAGTATATTTGTTTCTGGAACTGCCCGAGAAAGTCCTTTTATGTTACAAGGAGAGAATCTCTGAGCATATATAATTTTTTTATTTGACCTCCGCTCATTCACGGGCATGGCGACGATCTATGCGTCCCATGATGAATAGCTTGACGAGTCCCTGTTTGCTAAGGATGTCCGTAAGGACTCCGTGGCCATCGATTAAGAACGAGAGATGGGCAGGCAACTGCCCGGGCAGTTCTTTTTTTTTAGAACAATGCAAATGTCGTCATTTGAAAACCTGGCCGCATATGCGACAGAAGATAGAATCATTCGTTTGATTGCCAAAGAACGGGGCAAATACACTGCCAAGAATGGAGGTCCCTCCAACCCGTTCCATAATGACGTACTCTTCAATCAGATCAGGTCAATGTGCCCTCCACACAGCTTATGGCACAATCCTGGACGCGGCAAACTCCCCAAAAAAGCGACTCATGGACTTGCCAGATGGACATCAAGGAAGAAGCGCGCATCCGTGCGGGTATGTCAGGCAATCAAAAAGTACATGGCGTCAATGCCGGAAGCGGATTGGGTGGTAAATCTTCAGGCGTTTGTCCGCTCCGTACAAGATTGCTTTGTCCATCCGGAAAATATAACGCTGGAGTCGCCGCAGATACTTGCAAAGTTCAAAGAGCAGGATCCGGAAACAGAAGCCTTCATCTACCGTCCGATATGCAAATATTCAGACCTAAGGACGAAGATTGTCTTGGCATTGACCTATCACTATATCTTGGACAAGTTTGATAGATATTTTCATGACAATATGCTGTTCATGCGTGCGACGCAGCGTGTCAGTGACAATGAATATAAAGTTCCTGATTTCATGGATGCCATTGATCTGGTGTCCGACTATCGGAAGCGGAACAATGACTGTCAAATCTACGTGGGGGAGTGGGATATCCAGAAATTCTATGATATCCTGAATCACGACGTCATACTTGAATGTTTTGAGGATCTGTTCGAAGAGGCAAAGAAGAGAACCGGAGCAGCCGATTCCGATTTCGATGCGCTTCGCAGTATTATCCGCAAATATCTTGCTTCCTACAACTATCCCGAACACGTGCTGATGAAAAATGATGACCCGCAATTCTGGGCAAACGAGACTGCACGTCGGAAAACTGATGCGACACCTGACCCGGTCTGTCGCTTCAAATGGGTAAGCGAAAAAGAATTCATCTCTACGGGCTGTTATAAAAAGGACGATTTAGAAGCTGCAAAGACTTCCGGAAAACTGGGAATCCCTCAGGGCGGCGCCCTTTCCGGGATCATTGTCAATGTCGTTATGCGCGTGGTGGACAGGCCAATCGTCTCACCCGTAGATAAACAACGCCTTTTTATTCGGTATTGTGATGATATCCTTCTGCTGCATACTGACAGGGAACAATGCGCCAGGTACCTGGAAGAATATTATAAAGACTTGATTGCCTGTAAGTTGGTTCCGCATCTCCGAAAAAATGTGTCCGAATGCAAGAATGGCGTCAAAACACGTTCAGATTTCTGGAGGCAGAAGTCAAAGAATGTTTATTTGTGGGGAAAAGGTGAAGGAGATGCCTCAGAATGGATAGCATTCGTAGGGTATGAGATGCGTAGAAAAGGAGAAATCCGCATAAGGAAAGATAAAATAGATGCAGAATTCAAGCGCATTGCCAGACGTTATTACAATATCATATGTTCAAAGTCTGTTACATCCGGCGAACCACTCTCCGTGGAACAGCAGGATAAACTGATGGCCCGTATGGATACTCTCGCCGACCATATACGCGATTATGAAAAGGCTGGAAACAATGTCTTTACACGTTCGCAGGCCCGTCGTCTGGACAAGTACCTGTACCGCAAGTCGCGCCAGGCAGCCGGTAAAATCGGCATTAAGGATCCCGATCTGCGCAAATCAGCTGCCCGCAACCGTGTCACCTATCTCGAAAAAGTGAAAGAATCTTGACGGTCCGTGTTCCGTTATTTCACAGATATTCCGCGAAATTTTATAACTTTGGCGCGTCATAACTGCAAAACTATAGATTTTTTTATGAAACGAACACGGATTTGCCGTTTCTTCGCAGTCCTGACGATGATTTCGTCAAACCATTTTTCTGCGTTTTCAGCAGAACTTTCAGACTCATTCAAAAAGAACATTGTACTGGATTCAGTATCGGTTACGGGGGCGAGAGTGCCTATGGCATTGGGCAAGAGCACACGAATCGTGACATTGCTGGACAGCACGGCGGTAGCGTCCCTGCCGGTGGTAAGTGTCAATGACGTGCTCAAATATGTGGCAGGCATCGACGTGCGGCAGCGGGGCGACATGGGCGCGCAGACGGATATTTCCATGCGCGGCGGTACGAGCGACCAGGTGGCAGTCTTCCTTAACGGCATCAATATCTGCGACCCGCAGACCGGCCACAATGCAGTAGATTTCCCTTTTGATGTCAATGACATTGACCATATCGAGGTCCTTTCCGGGCCGGCAGGCGTGGCTTATGGTTCGTCTTCCCTTGTCGGGGCCATCAACATTGTCACGAAAAAGCCTGTGGGAAAGGAAGTTGCGGCCCATGTCGAAGGCGGCTCCTATGGCTATTTCAATGGCGGAGTGCGACTGGGCATAGTCACGGGAAAAGTCACAAACCAGATTTCAGCAAGTTATCTGCGCTCAGACGGTTTCAGCCGCAATGCTGACGGGGGCCTGAATACCGACTATGAGACGGTCAAGGCTTATTATCAGGGCGGTTTCACTTCTGCAAAGGCGGATGTGGATTGGTTTACCGGCATAAGTCTGCGCAATTTCGGCTCCAATACATTCTACAGCGCCAAGTTCGACAACCAGTTCGAGCATACGTTCAAGTCTTTCGTGGCTGTCAAGGCCCAGACAAAGGGTTTTGTGAAACTCAGGCCTGAATTCTACTGGAACCGTGGGCAGGACAGGTTCGAACTTGTACGCGGCGATGAGTCCAAAGTTCCGTTCAACTATCATCGTACCAGTGTTTTAGGTGGCGGATTGACGGCCTGGATAGAGACCGTGGCAGGCAAGACCGCGCTCGGTGCCGATGTCCGTGATGAAGACATTGTCAGTACCAATCTTGGTGAGGAACTCGAGTCTGTCAAGAAAGTAGGGAAGGCCGAGTACAAGAAAGGGCTCAGGCGCACGAATTACAGTATCTATCTCGAACACAGTTACGAATACCGCAATCTGGCGGCTACGGCAGGTGTGGCGGCTGTGAAGAATACCGGAAATGACGAGCCTTTCAAGTTCTATCCGGGAGTGAATCTGAGTTACCGCTTTTTGGGCGACTGGAAGGTGTATGCATCGTATAACTCTTCATTGAGAATGCCTACTTTTACGGAATTGTATTATTCCGTGGGTGGACATCAGGCCGACAAGAATCTGAAGGCAGAGAAAATGCAGTCTGTGGAAGGCGGTCTGAAATTCTCGAGGCCGTGGCTAAATGCCGTTCTGACAATGTATTACAATATGGGACGCAATATGATTGACTGGACCAAGGACTTGTCGGAAGGGGCCAATGCAGAGTGGCGTTCGGGCAATTATACCAGGGTCAATGCCTTCGGTCAGGAACTTTCCGCAAGGGTGGATTTCCCGGCATTGCTTGTCCGTGATGATTTCTTCCTGAGAAATCTGGATGTCGCGTTCAGCCACATTGACCAGGACAAGAAACTTGGAGCGGATGTGCAGTCTAAATATGCATTGGAATACCTTAAATATAAGGTGGTTGTGAAGGTCGGTTTCCATATCTGGAAGGGCTTGTGCGCAGATGCTTCGTGGAGATGGCAGGACAGGGAAGGCAATTATGAACTCTTCGAGAACAAGGGCTCCAAGGGAATGGTGCCGTATCGTCCATATTCATTGGTCGATGCACGTGTGTCATGGAGCGAGGTGCGTCGCGGAATTTCCTATAATATATACGCTGAGGTGAACAATGTGCTGAACCACAAGTATTTCGACTATGGCAATGTGCCTCAGCCGGGTATAATCGCCAAGGCAGGACTTGTAGTGGGCTTCGGCCGCAGATAATGAACGAAATGGAACTGACTATTCCTACTCCGCGGGGAGATATCTTCGCCATATATACAGAGGGAGACGCTTCTGAATCAATGCGCCCGGATGACGACTCCGGGCGTGGACCGAAGCCGTTGGTGATACTGTGCCACGGACTGATGATGAACTGCAGGCAGAATCCGATTATGGGTTTTGCCTCCAGTCTCAACAAGGCCGGATATGATACGCTGCGTTTCGATTTTCGTGGAAGCGGACTCAGCAGCGGCGATATCACTGAAATGACTCCGCTTACGGAAGTGGATGACTTGAAGGATGTTGTCGCATACTACAAGGACAGACGTATCGTGCTCTGCGGTCATTCGTTGGGCGGTCTGGTTTCATTGATGACGGCTGCCGAGGACCCGTCAATTTCAGCACTGGTCCTGTTGGCGCCTGCAGTGAACATTGAACTGGATTCCAGGGCCGGGCGTGTCGCCATCGAGACTTTCGATCCGGTCAATATTCCTGAATTTGTGGAAGTCTGGGGCTCAAGGCTTTCGCGGTCTTACTTCACCACTGCGCAGAATTTGGAGATATTTGAAAGAATAGCCAAGTACAAGGGTCCTGTCTGTGTTCTGATGGGTGAAAGGGACAGGATCGTGGAACTGAATCTTTCCGAAAAACTGCAGGAGGCATTGCCGCAGGCTCAGATTCATGTCATTCCTCATGCCGACCATCTGTTTTCCAGAGGAATCCGTCTGAAGGCTGCAGCTGTTGCTGTGGATTTCCTGCGCAATTTTTAAGGGCTCACTTATACGTTTTAGGCGGAAAATAGTTAAATTAGCAGTTTGTCAGCAGTGTGCTGGCAAGACCTATTATTAGTAATCAAGGTATGGTAAAATTTGTCCAAGAGCCGGCAAGAGACATTCCGGTGAAAGATGAGGTAGATATTCTGGTTGTCGGCGGAGGCCCTTCCGGAATTATGGCAGCAAGGGCTGCTGCCGGTAAAGGGTTGAAAGTCATGCTTATAGAAAGCAGGGGATATGTAGGTGGCAATCTCACCATCGGTCTTCCGATTCTGGGTTTCCTCGGAAGGAAGGGAAATCAGGTAGTCGAAGGCCTGCCCCAGATGCTTATCGACAGATTGCGTGCGAAGGGCAAGGCGTCTGAACATAAGCCTTGCAAGAATCACGTCAGTCTGACCATCATTGACTCTGAAGAGGTAAAGGATGTGGCTCTCGGAATGCTCGAGGAAGTAGGCGTAAAAATTCTGTTCTACGTTTTCTGCTCAGATGTCATCAAGGAGGGCAATGAGGTGAAGGGCGTGATTGTCGAGAGCAAGGAAGGCCGTGAAGCGATTCTTGCGAAAACCGTCATTGACTGTACCGGTGACGCAGACGTGGCTTACCGTGCAGGTGTGGAATGTCACAAGGGCGACAAGGACGGCGGAATGCAGCCTCCTACACTCATGTTCTGCATGAGAGGTGTCAATGTCCCTGAACTCCGTGATGCCATCGTGAACCACCATGAGGAGTATGATATGGACGTGATGCCGCCTGAGCAGTTCAAGGAAGGGCCGTTCATCGTGGTCGGTTTCAGAAACAAGATCAATGAAGCCCGCGAAAAGGGTTATTCGATTCCTGTAGCGAGGACCATCCTCATTACCGGACTTGCGGATGATGAGATCTGGGTCAATATGTCAAGAGTCTGCGGCGTGGACTCCACGAAACCGGAAAGCTACACCAACGGTGAAATAACTGCTCGTACGCAGAATGATGAAATCGAAAGATATCTGCGTGACTTCATACCGGGATTCGAACATGCCTGGAGAGACAAGGTCGCATCATTTATGGGAATACGCGAAAGCCGTGTGATAAAAGGCAAATATGTGCTGACGGCGGATGATATCCTTTCCTGCCGCAAATTTGAGGACTCGATAGGTGTGGCAAGTTATCCTGTGGATATCCATCACAGCCACGGAGATGACTGCACTATGATGTGGTGCCCGGACTGTTACGATCTCCCGTATCGTATGCTCGTGCCGGAAAATGTTGAGAATCTGCTTGTTGCGGGCCGTTGTGCCTCGATGACGCATGAGGCTATGGCTTCAGCCCGCGTGATGTCCACCTGTATGGTGATGGGCGAGGGCGCAGGAAGAGCTGCCCGAATCGCAATCGAGGAAGGCGTGCCTGTTTCCAAGGTCAATGTGGAAGAAGTCCGGAAGGACCTGCGTGAAAGCGGAGCGTATCTCAGAGACTAATAGGCAATTACGCATTTTTAATACACTGAAACGACGTGAAAACATTGAAATACATACTTTCAGCTGCATTGGCATTGACAATGACGGTAGCGGCGACAGCCAAGATAGTGCGTGCTCCTCAGGAAAAAGGCACGCACAGGGTCTTGACCTGCAATATCCGAATTACCGGACTCAGCGAGGACGAAAATACTCCGGGCCAATGGGAAAACAGGAAGAAGGTCTGCAGGGACGTGATTCTTTCGCAGAAACCTGATATCATCTGTATGCAGGAGGTGATCTATGAGTCATATGCATATATGAAGAAGGAGCTCAAGGGCTATACTTCATTCGGCTTTACCGGGCCGGAGATGGATCCGTACACTGAAGGGTATCATTACATCGGCAAGAATGTGATTTTCTTCAGGACTTCGAGGTATGAAATGACCGGTTCCGGCTGCTATTGGCTTTCTGAAGATCCGCTTATCGGTGGCAGCCTTTCATGGAACACGACTCGTGCGAGACATTGTAACTGGCTGAGACTCAGAGATAAGAAAACAGGAGAGGAGTTCCGCATAATGGATATCCATCTGGACCACAAGACTGAGCTGGCTCGTCAGGAACAGACAAAACTGACTATTCGCGAGACCTCGCAGTATGCGGAAGATTTTCCGCAGATCCTGTGCGGTGATTTCAATTCCGGACCGAAGAAGGCGGCAGCAGGATTTTTGCGTGAGGCCGGATGGAAAGACGCTTATGAGACGCACGGCATCCCTGAACGGAATTCGTTCCATGGATTCAAGGGCGAGAATTATAAGAAACCGAAGCCGAGAATCGACTTCATCTTCATGCGCGGTGCAGTGCAGCCTGTGTATTGCAAGATGCTGACGGATACTGTCAATGGCATTCTACCGAGTGACCATTATTTCATTGTGGCGGATTTGAAGATAGGAAATAACGACTAAATTTTCGATATATGACATCAGACCAGGCCGGAATCAGGCAATACATTGAGGAAAACAAGGACAGGTTCTTCGAGGAACTGTTCTCGCTTATGAGAATACCTTCGGTCAGCGCGAAGCCGGAGAACAAACAGGACATGTGGAAGTGTGCGGAGCGTTATGCCGAACTTCTCAGGGAGGCCGGTGCAGATGAGGCCGGTGTGTTCCCGACAGAAGGGAATCCTGTAGTCTTCGGGCAGAAGATCATTGACCCGACATTTAAGACGGCATTGGTTTACGGTCATTATGATGTGCAGCCGGCAGAACCGCTCGAAAAATGGAACTCGGATCCTTTCGAGCCGGAAATCCACGACGGAGCCATCTGGGGACGCGGTGCCAATGACGACAAGGGCCAGACTTTTATGCACGTGAAGGCTTTCGAGTACCTTGTCAGGAACGGACTGCTCAAGCACAATGTGAAATTCATCTTTGAAGGTGAGGAGGAAGTCGGCAGCAAGAATCTCCCGGCATGGGTCGAAGCTAACAAGGAAAGGCTTGCCTGCGACGTGATTCTTGTTTCGGACACGACAATGTTGTCCGACAAGGTGCCTTCCATCAACTGCGGAATGCGCGGCGTGACTTATCTTCAGGTCAATGTCAAGGGACCTGACAAGGACTTGCATTCAGGACATTACGGCGGGGCTGTGGCCAATCCGATAAATATCCTGTGTGATATGATTTCGTCATTGATAGACAAGGACGGAAGAGTCACCATTCCGGGGTTCTATGACGATGTGGAGGAACTTTCTGCTGAGGACAGGGCTTCACTCGCACGTGCACCGTTCGATATGGAAGAATATAAGGAAAGCATCGGCATCAAGGAAGTCAAGGGTGAAAAGGGCTACACTACGCTTGAGCGTACGGCGATAAGACCTTGTCTGGATGTATGCGGAATCTGGGGCGGCTACACTGGAGTAGGCAGCAAGACGGTGCTTCCGTCAGAGGCTCATGCCAAAATTTCCATGCGCATCGTGCCGAACCAGAAGGCTGACAAGATCATTGACCTGGCTGCAAAGCATATCCTCGCGATAGCGCCTCCTTATGTCGAGGTCAGCGTCGAGAAGATGGAGGCGGGCAACGGATTCCTGATTCCGATCACTTCTCCGGCTTACAAGGCAGCATCCCGTGCGATGACGGAAGTCTATGGTGTTGAGCCTGTTCCAAGTCGTGGCGGCGGCAGTATCTGTGTGCTTGCGGACATGAGGAACATTCTCGGTGCGGACCCTCTGCTGATGGGCTTCGGTCTTGAGCGTGACACCATCCACTCTCCGAACGAAAGTTATCTGCTCCGTCAGTTCTATGCGGGAATTGAGTCTATAACCCTGTTTTACGAATATTGGAAATAATCATAATAAACTAATAATGAACGAATTGAATACCATACTGGGAAATTTCGCGATTGAGGGCGAAATCAGTGAAATCAAGCCTCTCGGCAACGGACTTATCAATGACACTTACAAGGTGACCACAGCCGGCGATGCGCCTGACTATGTGCTGCAGCGGATCAACAATGCCATCTTCCAGGATGTGGACATGCTTCAGAACAATATCGAGGCTGTAACTTCCCACATCCGCAAGAAACTTGTCGAGGCAGGGGAAAATGACATTGACCGTAAAGTGTTGAGATTTATCCCTTTGAAGGACTCGGCCAAGACTTATCTTGAGGTGGACGGAAAGTTCTGGAGAGTGTCTGTTTTCATTCCTGACGCCTACACTTACGAGACTGTAAATCCGGAATATTCTTACTGTGCCGGCAAGGCTTTCGGAAATTTCGAGTCAATGCTTTCTGACCTCGACACCGAACTCGGCGAGACAATTCCTGATTTCCATAATATGGAACTCCGTATGGCTCAGCTTATCGACGCCGTGGAAAATGACTGCCGCTGCAGGATTGACGAACCGGAAGATGGCGACGGAAGGGAGCCGATTGCTGATGACCCTGACCACAGTGACGATGTAGTGGCAATGCTGGATGATATCGACGAGCACAGTGAAGAGATGTGCAAGGCGGAGCGTATGTATCGCGACGGGCAGCTGCCTAAACGTATCTGCCACTGCGATACCAAGGTCAACAACATGATGTTCGACAAGAATGGCAACGTCTTGTGTGTCATCGACTTGGATACTGTGATGCCGAGCTTTGTATTCTCGGATTTCGGTGATTTCCTGCGCACTGCGGCCAATACCGCGCCTGAGGATGAGCCGGATACTTCCAAGATCAGTTTCAATATGGATATCTTCAAGGCGTTCGCACGTGGATATATCGAGTCCACCAAAGGCTTCCTGACTGACGTGGAGAAGGAGAATCTGCCTTATGCTGCATGTATGTTCCCGTTTATGCAGGCTGTGAGGTTCCTCGCTGACTATCTTAACGGCGACACCTATTTCAAGACCAAGTACATCGACCATAACTTTGTCCGCGCGCGTGCCCAGATGGCTCTGTTCCACAGCGCAATGGAGCATCGTCAGAAGATGACCGACTTCATCAACAGCCTGTAGTCTGCCGAGTGATGCGATTCGAGAATCTGGTTGTTCGAAAATCCGTGCCCGAGGACATTGACGGCACGGAACGCCTTGCCTATCAGTATATTAAGTGATTGCGGATCGTCCTGAACATGTCCGGGATGATCAGAATCGGTGACGTGAAGAGAAGGATGATTCCCAAATCCTGGAGAGACAGAGCTTCAACATTGAATGCAGGGCCGCAGAAATTCACGATAATGAACTGGCCGGCGAGAATTACGAAAGCGATGATGACAAATCCGCGTCCGATCGCTTTCTTTCCTTCCTTCGGGTTCTTGAGCAGCAGGACCAGGTCGCCCAGCAGACTCCTGCCTGTCCTGAAGAACCTCGCATTGAACAGATTCCAGAACTGCAGCACAACGAAAATTGAGAAGAAGATGCCTTTCTCGTAAGTGGTCAGGACATTGTCCGCAGTGTGACCGGACAGGAATTCCGTAAAGAATGACTTCATTGCGTCTTTAGTGAAAAGGCCGCTCATGCTGGTAATGTCCAGATGCCAGAGGACCTGCCACAGAAGAGCCAGGTATATGAAGAAGCATATGCTCACGGAGAATATCGACTTGGCCATCTTTCTGTCGATTATATGGCTCTTTGGACTACGTGGCTTGTCGTTCATCACTTTTGGATCGGCAGGCAACGAAGACAGAGCCATGGCCGCGAATGTATCCATAATCAGATTCACCCAAAGCATCTGTGTGACTGTCAGCGGGGATTCCATTCCGATGAATGAACCCAAAAGTACCACAAGGCAGGCACATACGTTGATTGTCATCTGGAAGAGAATGAACCTCTTGATATTCAGATAGATGGAACGTCCCCAGAGGATGCCCGTATTGATGCTTGAGAACGAATTGTCGATTATGGTGATGTCGCTTGCCTCTTTTGCCCTTGCCGTGCCGTCTCCCATTGACAAACCGACCTGAGCCTTTTTGAGTGCAGGAGCGTCATTGGTCCCGTCTCCGGTTACCGCTACCACTTCGCCCATCCTTTGCAGCAGGGTGACAAGCCTGGCTTTGTCTTCCGGCTTGGCTCTGGACAATATCTTAAGGCGCGGAATGATCTTCATGGCCTGTTCATCCGACATCTCCTCAAAGGATTGGCCGCTCAATGTCAGGTCCTCCTCACCATCATTGATGATGCCCAATTCCCGTCCTATCTCATTGGCCGTCACTGCCACGTCGCCGGTAACCATTATTACCCGAACACCGGCTTTCCCCTGACACATATCTATGGCGTCTTTCACATCAGGACGAACAGGATCGGCTATCCCGACCATTCCGACGAATGTGAGATAGCCTTCATTTCCGTCAGGGTCAATGTATTGTGCGGCAAATGCGAGCGTTCTCATCGCTTTGCTTTGCCACCCGGTCAGCGTGTTCTTGATATTTTCGGCAGTTGCCCCCTCAGGGAAAGCGGTGCATCGGGAAATGATTATCTCAGGTGCTCCTTTCAGCAGCCGGATTTTTCCGCCCTTCACGTCAGGATTCTCAATGAGCGTCTCCATGCTTTTCGTCAATGAGGAGAAACTCTTCCTGTCCAATATCGTGCAATCTTCTCTAATCGGAAGATAATCAATGCCTTTCTCTTCTTTTAACCACATCAGCAGTGCTCCTTCAGTCGGATTGCCGATAGCCTTGACATTGCCTTCTTCATCCTCGGACAGGCCGGCAGTGGCGTTTATAGCAATGCTTCTGCTGATAATGTCATCGTTTCCGAAGAACTGTGATTGAAGGACTTTCATCTTGTTTTCCGTGAGAGTTCCGGTCTTGTCAGTACAGATGACCGTGGTCGCTCCCATTGTTTCGCATGCGTGCAACTTCCGGACAAGATTCTTCTCCTTGAGCATCTTCTTCATGCTCAGCGCAAGACTGATGGTAATGCTCATCGGAAGTCCTTCAGGAACGGCCACCACAATCAGCGTCACAGCTATCATTATCGAACTCAGCACGTATTCCAGAATCTGGACTATGTCAGTGTTGTTGTCAATGTTTCCGTCCAGGAAGAAATAATAGAAAAGTCTCCCCACTACTATAAGGCCGGCAATGATGTAGCTTACCTTAGTAATCATATTGCCCAGATTGTCAAGCTGTTGCGAAAGGGGAGTGGTGACCTCCTGTTCTTCCTGAATCAGTTTTGCGCCCTTTCCTTCCTCCGTGTCGGTTCCGACAGCAGTCACGCGACAAACACACAGCCCCTCGATAATCGTGGAGCCGCGCAGGACCATGTTCGCCGGGAAAGTAGTATCTTGTTTGCCTTCAGGTACAGTTACATATTTGTCAGCATAGAGCTCACCGGTGAATATGGATTCGTCCACCTTCAGGGAAGCGGCTTCAAGGACAATGGCATCCGCAGGCACCTCATCTCCGCTTTCGAGCTGGACAATATCCCCGACGCAGACATCGCATTTGCGTATTTCGTAGAACTGTGTCTGTCTGCCGTTGCTGGACTTGCGGATTACCTTGACCGGTCTTTCATCCTTGACCTTGTTCAGCACTTCAAACTCTTTCTCGGCGCGTACCTCAAATATGAAACCGATACCTGTAGCAAGCAGAATCGCCATAAGTATCCCGGCAGGTTCTATCAGGGATGATGCCGGTTTTCCAAGCCAATACACCTCATATACGGATACGATTACCGAAAAGACCAATACTACGAGCAGAATGATTATGATCGGGTCCCTGAACTTGTCCAGGAACTTCTTCCACAGAGATTCCTTTTCTGCTTCGGGTATAATGTTCTTTCCGGCTCCGTTCACCACTTCCGGAGAGCCTTGCGCAAGGCAGCTTGATAAGTATGATTTGTGCATCTTTGGGGTGATTGTCATAGCAAAGGTATTGAATTGTTTATAAGGAAGATACGGAAACGCTCGTTCAGATCTTCAAGAAAACTCATTTCATCTTCTTCAATGATGGAATCAGCTTCTATCAGGTCTGACAATATCCGTGCGAAAGCAATTCGTTGAAGTCTATCTTTCAGGAGCATTTTAAATCAAAATCCGATGAATTGTGAGAGGGCTTGGGTGATGTCATTGTAAGTCGCCTCGAAATCGCCAGTGTACCAAGGATCTGCCACGTCACGTGCATTGCCTGAGAGTGACATCAGCAGGGATACGTTGGCGTTTTTCCCGGGGAACATGCGTTCCAGATTACGCAGGTTGTTCCTGTCCATGACGAAAATATGGTCAAAGCAGGAATAGTCTTCCGCCGTTATTCTGCGTGCAGCCCTGCGTTCGAACGGAATTCCGTGCAGAGTCAATGTCCTTTTGGCCGGCGGATAGATGTCGTTGCCGATTTCCTCCGTCGATGTGGCTGCGGATGCTATTTCAAATTCATTCTCTTTCCCTGCATCCCTGACCATCTTCTTCATTATAAACTCAGCCATCGGACTTCTGCATATGTTTCCGTGGCACACAAAAAGCACTTTTGTCATTTCCTCATAATTTCTGCTGTAAAATTACAGAAAAAATACTGAATTTATTATATTTGTAAGTCGATGAGTGTTAATACTTATCGGGCCGCTGAAAAAACATAACACTAAAATATATTCTTATTTATGAAAAAATCAATCATTGACTTCATTCGGTGGGATGGGGAGATTGGCGTTCTTGCGTATCGTCATGCAAAGCAGAATATCAGCAAGTACGCCAAACTTCAGGTAAACGAAGCGCAAGAAGCTGTTGTAATTGTTAATGGAACCCGATCCCAGAAGTTCGGTCCTGGTCAATATGACATGGATTCACCGAACTATCCGATCCTCAGGGCTTTTTATGGAATTCCTTTTGGGGGTGAAAATCCTTTTACAGTGCAGGTATGGTTCGTCAATAAACTTACACCAAAGGATATCGATTGGGGCATTGGTGATTTTCCGATCTATGATCAGACTTTCCAGGCTCAGATTCCTATTGAAGCTCACGGCAAGTATGGCATAACCGTTTCAGATGCAGAGCGTTTGATTCTTCAGTTGGCATTAGGCTATCCGGCAAATGGCGAAGGTGAAGTCCGTGTGACAGCAGACCACTTTACAGAACAGTTACGTGGAGAATTGACAGCAAAGACAAAGAGTCTTATCACGAAGGTGTTTGCTGCCAATAAGTACGGAATCAATGAAATCTCCGCCCATTTGGATGATATTTCCAATATTCTTTCACCTGATCTCAATTCATTCTTTGAAGAATTCGGCTGTTCTTTATCCAAGTTCTATGTTACCACTATCGGCGTGGACCAGTCCACCGAGGCCGGCCGAATTGCTCAGGAAGCAATAAACCAGCAGACAGCCCAGAAGATCAGCGGTCACACTTGGCAGCAGGGCAAATTGTTTGAAACTGCGCAGCAGGCAGTGAACAATTCTCAGGGCGGCGGTATCTTGGGCGCTGTCATGATGGCCGGAATGTTTGGTGGTATGGGTGGCGGAGCAAATGCCGGCATAATGAACCCTAACTACAGCCAACCGACTCCTGCTCCTGCAGGTAACTCTCAGCCGGCTGGCCCTGCCCCGGCACAACCAATGATCCGTGAGGTATATTGTGCCCAGTGCAGCAGGAAATATACGACGGACAACCGGTTCTGCCCTCATTGTGGCAAACAGTATAATCCTTGCCCTAAATGTGGTGCAGACAATGATATGGGCGCTACGCGCTGTGTCACGTGCGGGACGCAACTTGCTCCTAATGTAGGAAATGTATGCCCGAACTGTCATTCAACAGTTGCTCCCGGGACTGCTTTTTGTCCTAATTGCGGCAGACCTCTCTCTGAACAGAAATGCCCACGTTGCGGAGCAAATACCAAAGGCGCAACCTTCTGTCCTAATTGTGGAATGAAAGTAAAATAAACTCTATGAAAAATTCATCTAAAATAATCAGCATCCTATTCCTGATTGGAGGTTTGGGAATCATAATCGCTGCCTATCTGCTCTTTTTGAAAGAAGTTCAGGAAGAGAAACTCTTTTATCTTAATCTGATAGCGACCTGTCTGGTATATGCTGTCGTTTTCCTTAGAACAGCAGATATTTTGGGTCCCGTGGATAAGGTTGCCCAAACCAATTCTGCTTATGGACTTAAATGGTTCGGTGTTTGGGTTTACACACCTCTGGCACTCGGTCTGATCGTATGCTCAATCGCTTTTGAATTGAGCTTCAATATTTGTCTGATTGGACACATTACACTGTTGTTTGTTCTTCTCCTGTTCTTTTTCATCGGCTCAATGGTCAAGAATAACGTGAACGAGGTAATCTCAGATATCGAAGCACGCAAAGTCGGATTGAAGGAAATAACAACACAGATTGATTTGCTTGAAATGCAGAGTAAATTGTCTAAAGGGGAATCATATCAGGATGCAATCGACAGGCTTAGAGCTAATGTCCGCTTCATCACGGCCTCAGATAAACCGTCTGCTGTTGTTTTTGACAATAAGCTCATTGAAAAGATACAGCTTATTGCCAGCCAGATTGAGCACAATTCCCAATCTCCAGATATTATCAATGAAGAGTTTGAAGAATGCATGTCAATCATTGAGTTACGTAAAAAACAATACTAATCTTTTGTTGAAATATGGAAGGAAAGATATTTAATGACTCCGCAAATATATATCAGGATCAGGCTAAAGTCTTATATGAATACTATAAGTCAGCGGCAGAGAAGATTGTCAATGAAGAGAAGATATATGAGGACAAAATCAAGAATGCTGAGTACCAGATAAAAAAATACAACGAAGACATGGGGAAGGCCAAAACAATCCGTACTATCGGTTGGGTCTTCTGTTGGACTCTCGTAGGATTGATTGTTGCGCTCATCAAGAATTCTCAAGTTAAGGAGTTCGAGTCTCTTATTGATGAACAGAACGGCGACATCGCCAAGTTCAAGCAGGCACATAAGGATATCTTCCGAGACTATCGGGTTACCAAGATGGGTGTCGCCTATGTTCCTGTGGCCAAGAGGGTTGCCTATAACGACAAGAGTTTTATTGTTGACCAAAGCGGCGTGACAGGAAATGAGAAGTTTACATTGCAGGTCATAAAGCAGAATGAGCTTATAAATGAAGCTGTTGCAAATCTTCAGGACCTGTCCAAGAGTGCACCTATCGTAGAAGGTTCTTCAGAGCCTGAATCTATAAATACAGGGGATTTGTCAAAGTCAATCCAGAAAGTCAATTTTAATGACTATTTCGGAAAACTTGACCGCACGCTAAGAACTATATCATACAGTCTCGGCAATATTGAGGAATATAATGTTGAACTGCCTGTCGTATTCCCTGACACAGAGTACGCCAAATTCTTAAAGGAACATGCAGCCACTACAGTAGACGGCTCACCTATCTTCAATGTATTTGATACCAATCAGTTTGATGGTGACATCAAGAGGTTCAATGATTTGAACGAGACGAGAAAAGCTCTCTCAAATCAATCTGAGCAGGTTGATAAGGTCCTTAAGACTCTCATGGTGGACATGGCAGATGCTGTTCAGTCAACCGCAGCCAAGAAGGTTGCCTCGGCAAGTTCACTGGTGGAGTATTCGAATCGTATTCTCTTCAATATATTGAAAGCGCCGTATAATTTCTATTCACCTGTCCTTGAGGCAGAGGAAATAGAAAGAATCAGGAACGAGAAATTCGACTATGAGTCGGTTGATTACAGTTACAAGCCTTTCAATCTTCGTGACAGCTCAAAGGTGAAGTTGGATATCCGCTCTATGAGTTGGGTTGCTGATGACGGTAGTCGTACGACGGTTCCTTTTGGTGTCAACCAAATCCAGTATGAGATTATTGCACCTATCGTTTCTAATCTCTTGAAGGATACCCGTAAAGAGCGTATAGAGATATACAACCATATTAAGGATCAGAAATTGAGTTATCTGAACAAGTGGCATCAGGATACGGAAGATTTTTATGGAAGAAATCGTGCCGAAGCAGCAGATATTATCAATCTTATGCGCAGTACATTGTCAGAGTATAGTGCTGCATACAATACTTTGACTGCGTATAAGAAGACAGAGGCAACAATGAAAGCAGAGCAGTCACTTGAATCGGCAGTTACTGAAACTCAGGATAATTCCGCTGAGGTTCTTGCTGGATATCAGGCTCAGGCCCAGCAGGTTACTCAGACTCAGCAAGAGTTCTCCGATTATATGGACCGCTTGCATGAAGATATCGATGCGAGAGCGGAGAAATTTGGTTATGTCGAGTATTATGACGCTTCCTTAAGAGACAAGAAAGCCAGAGATACTGCTGTGGCTGCAGAAAATGTAAACCTTCTTGACGAAAGGCGTAAGCCGTTGGCCGAAGTCAATCCGCTCCTTGCCCAGAATTCGGAACTTCCTCCTGAACCGAGCATTGAGAAGGAGGCTTATGAATATGCCGGTATTAACCTGAATGCTGTTGCTAAAGAGGCGCTTGATGAATTGGATGAAGTAGAGCATTCTTCTGTGTCTCATGATGCGACTGAACCTCAAGAAGATGATGTGGTTCAAGAACCTGAAGTGCAGCAGATGGCAGACGAATCTCAAGAGCCGGAACTGCCTCAGGAATCAGATGAGTCTCAAGATGAAGAAGAGATTGTTACGGTCAATTCTGTAAGAAGCAAACTCGAAGAGCTGAAGGAATTGGATGTCGATGAAGAGTACAATCTTGATGAACTCTCAACAATGTTTGAAAGTATTCAAGAGCAAATCCAAACCGCATCTACAGAAGAGGAAATGAATGCGGCATTCGAGCAATTGCATTACCTGAATGAGACTGCTGATAGTATCAAGGCTCAGCTGTCAGGTTCGGAGGAATCTGATGACGAGGATGATGATGAAGCGGATTTTAATTCACAGGAGGAAGAGTAATTATGGCTAATTTTAACTTTACTGTTGACACATCTCCAATGGCTTCGGAGATGCAGTCTGTTTCACATGGAGTAAACAGGGTTTCCGGTGCAGTAGTAGCCATGCAGGCAGCTGTCATTGCAGCTGAAAAAGAAGGTGCTGAACATGTCTGTCAAAATGTGAACAAGGGTTTTTATTCCCTGATGCATTCCCAGATTTCACAAAAGATCGCTCAACTGACAAGTACAGTCGAGGCTAAACTTCTTGAATTGGGGCAATATGCTGCTGCTTTAAAGAGTATCCAGTCTCATATGACAACGGATTACAATATGATATCAGGACGCTATACGAAACTCTTCAAGTCTATAAATAACAACTTGGAGGCTCGTGTGGCAGAACTTGATATGCCGGTCTTTAAATTGGTGGATAGAGATGCCAAACTTTTTGAGAGCCGTAGGGCGTTGAATTCTGGTCAGTTTACAGTTCATCAACTTGAGTCCGTTTTGTCATCTCAGTTGTTGGCTGCGTCAAAAGTGAAAGTGGATGCAGAAGCAACTCTGGATGCAATAACAAGGTATGTCAAAGATAGTAGCTTGCAGGCAAAGAAATCAGACGCCTCAATGCAGGATACCAGAATTGACTCAGTGGAGGATATCTTCATACCCGTTTCTATTGTAGAGTCTACTTCGGCTGTGGGTAACCCTGCCGTCAATTACTATGTTGCGAGAAGCGGCAATCCGGAGATTGACAAGAACATTGATGCATCAGTCCGTGAACAGTCCGTCAATTCAGTGCTGCATGGTTCATGGTCAGATATTGACCCTAATGATATGGCAAATGTAAAGGCTGAATTTACCCAGTTGCTTTTGAATTCTACTGAAGATGAGAGGGTAAAGGAGGAAATCACCAAGATGTTCAATATGACTAAAGATGTTCAACAATTGAACCCAGGAACAAATGAGTTATAGACGTAGTTATACAGGTTATGTTCACTATTCCGGCACTGTGAGTTACCCTGCCAGTCAAAACGGCGGCTCTGTCAGTTACTCGGGTAGTGAACCGGTCTATATCACAATTGATGTGGACACAAATGCTTTTGATGCAAGTGTCGGTCATTGTAATAATGCTGTAAATGCATTGACAGGTGCTGTTGTAGCCACAGAGGCCGCTCAAGTTGAATCAAAGCGTCAGGCATCAAAGCATCCACTATAGTCAAAGGCTTCTTTGATTATGTCGGTGCGGATCTTTCCCAGAAAATCAAGGAACTTTCATCCAAGTGCGAGTCATTGTTCATTGCTCTTATGGGACATAAGGATAATTGCTTGTCAAAGAGCAAACAGATGCAGGATGACTATAATCGTATCAGTAAACGGTATTCCAAGATTTTTGAAGACTTGGATAAGGAAACTGTCTCGAGAATAGAAGTACTTGACAAACCGACATTCCAGTTTGCAGAGTCGGCTCAAAATCTTGTTGACAGGAACAGCAATACTGAATTGCTTGGAATATCCACTATTTCTGCCAATGAAAACATTAAACTGGAAACAGTCCTTTCCTGTTCGCATGTCAAGCAGCAGGCGAGTGTCTTGTTGGATAAGGCCAATTGCTATCTCCAGGGTACATATCGCCTTGCCAACTCAGTTAGGGATATGCTCGATGACTCCCAGGCAGAAAATGATATTTTGCTTCCTGTCATGTTTGTGGAATCTGTAAAGAATATCGAAAACAAAGAGACAAGGATTATTGGTACAGATGACAGCTTCACTCCATCTGGAGATGCCGTAGATTCTACACTGCGTTCCAAATTCATGTCAAAGGACGTTGAGTGGGGGAATATGAACTCAAATGATTTTGACAAGGTGATTTCATACCTCAATGCAGAAGTACAGTCTGACCAAATGGATGACAGGACACTTAAAACAATGCTTGGCCTATTGAATGGTCAGGCTATTCAAACAATTAAAGCATAAGAATATGAAGGAGTTAAATGAAATACAGTTTGATCACGAGAATATTATATTGAACTCGAATAAAGTTAAGGGATCGATTCTCCCAAAGAATGTCGGTGAACTCGACAGAGACGTGAAGATCCAGAAAGATACTGTCATCGAAGGTGCCGTATATGGTCATAAAATTGAGGTCGAAAGCGGTGATGTTGAGGTGAAAGGAGCCGCTTTTGCTCAACTTGAGATCTACATCAACAGCGGGGCTAAAGGCAAGGTCAAGTTTGAGAAGAGCATCGGCGCTATCGAATCAGTAGTCTCTCATGCGCGCGACTGCAAGGTGATGTTGCTCTCAGATGTCAATGCCCGGGAAGTGCGCCTTACTAATACATTTGTGGGCGGCAGTATCTTCGCTGATGATATCACCTTAGTCAATTGTGTGGTTGTTGGAGGTGTTTTCGCCAACAAGGAACTCTCTCTGAACAGTTGCATTGTAGGGACTTTCAATGCTCCGAGTGTAACAATGGAAGGAGATAATTCACTCTTGCTTCCGAGTGCATTCTCGTTGGAGCCGATTAAATTCAATCCTGGCACGACGACGTTATATAATCTTGCTTTAGCTGACTTGGGTGCTCTTTACAAAGGCGTAACCCCAGCGGCCAATTCCGGCAAGATCAAGATGAATCTTGAAACAGATGAAGTTAAGAGCACTCTGACTTCTGATGATCGGCAAATGTCAGTGAGAAATTATACGGTTGTCGGAAAAGTTCTTGCTGCGGATATGATCGACTGGGAAAAAATGCAGAATCATTTTCTGCTTACAGCCGCAAGCTTGAATACACAACTGCTAAGCGTTTATGATTTGGGTATGGACGCCAATGGAGAGAAAGCTCTTCTTACGCCAGAAAAGATATACGATTTCTTTATGGCTTTGATGCTTGGAAAGATTACAGTTCCTGAAATCGACGGCAAGTTCTCCATAGAGTCAATTTCTGAGAATCTTCGATAGAAGAACACAATTATTCAGCCCCCTGTAGCAACAATTGACAGTTTGCTCTGGGGGCTGAAAAGCATTATAGCCTTCATCAAGACTTCAAAGGATGAAAAGGACAATGACGAGGTGTAGCCGGACAGGC
>SAMEA104315429__coassemble_354_pt1 | contig 44266 bp, 51 predicted proteins | sample SAMEA104315429__metabat2_high_PE_016 | metagenome-assembled genome bin SAMEA104315429 (sample SAMEA104315429) | gut metagenome | biome: Monkey gut; feature: monkey-associated habitat; material: faeces | place: China | collected 2013 | reverse complement strand
AAGCCGGAAGAGGTGTACAAGACCCTGCATGACTACAACGAGGAGTATTCGTCCCCTCAGATCGCCACAATGCTGGGCGACTATGAAATCTCCATGTACAATGACTCCTCGGCCATCGCCTACTATGACGAGGCACTCAGCATTGACAAGAACTACTCCCCCGCCCTGCTCGGAAAGGCCGAGGCCTACAGAATGACGAGAAAGTATCCTCAATACTTCGTGTGCCTGAACACATTGATGGGAGACCGGGAGGCATCTCCTGAGGGGAAAGCGAATTATATCCAGGCTGTACTGAAGCAGTCGGATCCGCGATTTGTCAAGTCGTTCCAGAGCCAGTTCGATTCGACATTGACCATCGCGGTAAACACTCATCCGAAGGACACTTCGATACTGCAGGCCGCGGGACTGTACTATCTGGCTACGGAAAGGCAGAGCCGCTCGGCAGAGATATTCAAGAGTGTCGCAAAGGACAATCCGGACAATCTTGAAGCGACTGCATACTATATCCAGGTGCTCATTTACATGAAGGATTGGCAGAAAGTGGTGGACGAGAGCGACTCCGCATTAGTCAGATTCCCTGATGAAATAGGGTTTCTGGAGATGGCCAATGCCGGTGAATACAATCTCAAGAACTATGACAAGGTCATCCGCAACTGCCGCACGATGATCGACAAGGCTCCGGGAGACAGTGCTACGGTTGTGGCCGCATTGAGCACGATGGGCGACATGTATCACCAGCTTGGGGATATGAAGAGCGCGTTCAAGGCTTATGACCTGGTCCTGAAAATCGCGCCGGACTATATTCCAGTCCTCAACAACTATGCGTACTACCTTTCTGTGGAGAAGAAGAAGCTCAAGAAGGCATACGCCATGAGCAAGAAGACTGTGGAGGCGGAGCCGGACAATGCCACGTATCTCGACACGTTCGGCTGGATTCTCTACCTGCAGGGTAAAGCATTGGAAGCCAAGCCTTTCTTCAAGCACGCCATGCTATACGGAGGGAAAGAGAGCGCAACCATCCTCAACCATTATGCGACCGTATTGGAAGCCCTGGGTGAGAGCGACCTCGCAAAGGTATATAGGCAGCAGGCCAAGAACAAGGAGGCGCAAGGACTCGAATAGCATATGAAAAGACTGGTTATCAGCATATTGACATTGGCAATGACTGTTCTGTGCGCTTATGATGCGGCAGGACAGGACACCCGTGCACAGGAGTCGCGCAAGGCCAGGCTGGAACGGGAAATCGCCGTCATTGACAAGCAGCTCAAGGACAATGCCGCGAAGAGTTCGGATGCTATGGCTACGCTGAATCTCGTCAGAAAGAAAGTGGCTGACAGAAAGGAACTTGTGGCTGAGAGCGACAAGGAAATCGCGACATTGAACTCAAGAATAAGGGCCAAGCAGCAGAGCGCGGACAAGGTGCAGGAGAGACTTGACACGCTTACCTTATATTATGAAAAGCTTGTCCGGAATGCATACAGGAACCGTGATTCTAAGGTATGGTACATGTATATCCTGGCCAGTGAGAATATCGGTCAGGCCTTCAGGAGGGCGAATTATCTGAGAAACCTGTCCACAGAAATGAACAGGCAGGGAGAAAAAATCATTGACACGAAAGCGGAACTTCAGCGTCAGATGGATTCTCTCAATGTGCTGAAAGCCGAGGCGGAGGTGCTGCGCGCGAAACGCACTTCTGAGGTCAATGCTCTTCAGAAGGAGGAGGCGCAGTCTGCTACGCTTGTGAAGAATCTCCAGCGGAACAGGTCCAGGTACCAGAAGGATCTGGCAGCGAAAAAACGGCAGGTGGATGCTCTGAACAGGGAAATAGCGAGGATAATCGCCGCTGTAAGCGGCAAGGGCCAAGAAGCCGGTGGACATAAAGCTGGATGCTGAGTTCGCCAAGAACAAGGGCAAGCTGCCATGGCCGGCTGAGGGGCCTGTGACAGACCATTTCGGTCAGCATTACCACCCTGTATTCAAGTCCGTAAAGCTTCCTTTCAACAACGGAATAACCATATCATTGTCCAAAGGCGAGCCGATAAAGGCAGTGTTCGACGGTGTGGTGAAACAGATAGTGGTCATGCCCGGCTACAACAAATGTGTTCTGATCCAGCACGGAAACTGGTTCTCGTTCTACTGCAAGCTCGGTTCGACGTCTGTCAAGCCTGGAGACAAGGTGAAGACCGGCCAGGTTATAGGTACGGTGGACACCATAGACGGGATGAATCTGCTGCATTTCCAGATATGGAAAGGAACTTCGCCTCAGAATCCGGAACTTTGGCTAAGATGATTTTTCCGATGCAACATTCCGGACACAAATTGCATCATTATTATTGGACTATTTACTGAGAGGCCCTGGATATGGGAAATCCCGTATATCATGAATACATAGAAGGCTGCAGAAAGGGTGACAGGACCGCACAGAGAAAAATGTACGAGGCTCTGGCGCCTAAGATGTTCGCCGTCTGCATCAGGTATATGGGCAACAAAGGTGAAGCGGAAGACATTCTTCAGGAAGGATTTGTCACGCTTTTCACCAAGATCGACTCCTACTCTGATTCAGGTGCTTTCGAAGGATGGGCCAGACGGATCTTTGTCAATACTGCACTTATGTCCCTGAGGAAAAAGGAAGCGCTCAAGATGAGCGACGACCTGGAAACCGCTTGGAATGTCAGCAGCGACATGCCGTCGCAGGTCCACGAAATGGGATATAAGGAACTGATGCAGATGGTGGCATCTCTGCCTACGGGATACAGGACGATATTCAACATGTACGTAATCGAGGGCTTTTCCCACGATGAAATAGCCAAGGCGCTGAATATCAGTCCGGCCACTTCCCGCTCGCAGCTACAGAGGGCCAGAATGCTGCTGCAGGACAAGATAAAAAAGAATGAAGATGCAAGACACGAATAAAAGTTTCGATGAAGCGATAAGGTCAATGCTGGAAAATGTGGAGGAAGAGGTTCCTTCGCATATTCTGGATGACGTGTTCTCTTCTCTCGACAACATAAAGCCGAAAAAGAAGGTGCTCCCGCCGGTATTCTGGCTGAGAGCGAGAATGGCTTCGGTTGCAGCTGCCGCCGCAGTCGCCCTGTGTGTTGTGCTCTGGCCGGACGGTCAGAAGACCCAGGCACCTGAAAGATATGCGGATGTACAGGTGATGGAGCCGTCCGATGCATCTCGGGAAGAGACTTTGCTGTCGGATGTGCTGAAGGAATCCGATACGAAGCCAGACACGAAAGCAAGCGTTCAGAAACAGAATTCTACGGTTAGGCCGCAATTCCAAACCAACAATAATATATTACCCGAACAGATAACCGGAGAGGCCGATGAGGAAACCTCACTGGAAGAGACATCTGTTCACCAGCCTGAGACAGCGGATGCTCAGGAGAGCAATTCCGATACGCAGACACAGATTGCTGACGATCAGAGAATTGCATCACACAAATCCTCTAATAGTAATACTGAAGAAGCCTCCGAGACGGGCGACGAATGGGCCGCATATGACGAAACCGACTCGGAGCGGAGTACAGGAGTATCCTTCCTCATCGGTGGAAACATTGCCAGCAACGGCAGCGCCAAAGGATTGAGCAACGCTGGCGGTTTCCGTGCACCTGCCGGCATTCTTCAGGACGCTACCTACATCGAACAGACAAGCAAGAACTCATCATATTCCATCCCGGTATCCCTCGGATTCACTACCAGACTGAATCTCGGCAAGAAATGGTCGATCGGCTCGGGACTGAACTGGACAATGCTCCAGAGGACATTCTCAGGAGCTTATGTCAATATTAAGAACGGCAAGATAACGACTACTGATTCTGACATCAGACATACTATACACTACGTGGGCATCCCTCTCAACGGATACTATGACATCATCGAAAGTCCTAGGCTCAGATTCTACGCCTATGCCGGAGGTGAGGCGGAAAAAGCCCTGGCAAACATCTACAGGGTAAAGAAAGCGCAAGGTAATCTCAGCTACACGGAAAAGGTGAAGGGCGTGCAATGGTCTGTCGGAGCAGGTATCGGTGTCGAGTTCCTGATTGCCGACCAGATCGGTATCTACCTGAATCCTGGCATGCGGTATTACTTCGACTGCGGGCAGCCTGTAAGCATCAGGACACAGCAGCCTCTGATGATGAACTTCGAGATAGGCTTGAGGGTGGGCATCTAAGAATGCCGTACAGCATTTAAAACAAATTTTAAATTTAAAAATCGTAAAATTGTGGTATAAATCTCTGGTGCTTGGTGAAAGCATTCAGAGATTTGATTTTTTATGGCTTACTTGCGCAAAAAATTCAAAGCCAATGAAGAAGTCATTGATTATCACAGGTCTGCTGTTGCTGGCGGGATGCAGCTTGTTCGATTCGGAAGACCTGATTTTAAGGAAACGAAGGGACGAGACCGGCAGTTGGATGGGTAGCGGGCCGAAAAAGGAGAGGAATCACGATGAACTGATACCTGGTGACACTACGGTATATGTTTCCACCGTGGAATTTCCTAAAGATTACTGCTGGCAGAAGGATTCTGTTGGGGAAAACAGGCCATTTTCTTTGGTTCTGTACCGGAATTTCAAGAAAGTGCTTTCGGTCAGGGGCGGCGGCATCGTCAGCAGCGACCCTGACATGCACTGGATCATAGGCGGTCATCTGTACGCAGAGTATTCGACCGGCACGGAAACCATTGTCTCCATCGACGGAAAAGAAAAGATACGGTATGAGGGGCGTGAAATGATACGTGGTATTCTCGACAGAGAGGACGGGTTCTACACATTGGGACAGAGCCGCAGCGGCACGGGATTGACCTTCAGAAGAGACGGGGAAATCATCTTCTCCGATGAGGAGGGTATTGTCCTCGGCGACATGTCCAATCCGTGCTGCCGAAGCGGTGGCCTGTATGAACTGGATGACGGAGTACCAGTTTTCTGCTACCATGTGCCGGGGCAGTCCATTCTCCTGAAGAAGGAAAGCCTATATCTGGTGAAAAACGGTATCCCGAACCGGGTAGAACTAGATGGTACCGTAGCCAATGTGCTGGACGCCAGGATATTGAACGACAACATGTGCCTTGTCTATTCGTATAGCGGAGGTGGCATCGCGCTGTTCGACGGAGGTAATACAATGATGCCGGGCATCGGCAAGAGCTATGTGAGTTCCGACTTGTGTCTGAGATGGTCAGGGAAGAGTGTCTTTGCAAAAATGAACTATTCCATAAACGGATGGAACAGCATTCTGTCCACGATGTGGAACGTCAGAGGCGAAAGTATCACACACGGGACGGGACTGATCTACGACTATTACTTCAGCGACGACGGAATAGCCTATGTATATACGGATATGGCAGACCTCTGTTACAGATTCATCAGCACGGACGGTTCTTCAAAGGAGTGCAATTCCGGGAACAAATACTGTTTTATGGGGAGCAACTGCGCCTGCCTCTGCGGGGACACCTTCTATATGGGACTGACACCTGCATACAGGGACTTTCCGCCTGTGGTCTATATCGACAGCAGACCCGAAATCATGCCGATCAACGGATACATAACAGGCGTGAGCGCGATCGTCAATCCTCCCAGCTGATGACCCTGGATTCGTCCGGCAAGACTGTAATGGTCACTTTCAATGTCTCTTCAGGGAGAATCTGCTCGATGTTCTCAGGCCACTCGATGAGGCAGAGGGAGCCGCTGTCCAGATAATCGTAAAGCCCGATGTCGAAGGCTTCTTCAACTCTTGTAATACGATAGAAATCAAAGTGATATATCGAATCACCACCGGATGTCCTGTATTCATTGACAATGGAGAATGTCGGAGAGCTTACGGCGTCTTCACTGACACCGAGCCTGTGGCACAATGCTGTGGTGAACGTGGTCTTGCCTGCGCCCATCGGTGCATAGAAGGCGATGATGGTATGACCTGCAGTTTCTGTTAAGAACTGTTCCGCAGCCTGTCCGATGTTGTCCAGACCTCTTATGACTATTTCGTGTTTCATTTCCGATCGTTTTGAGCGACAAACTTACATAAAATCCACGGAATTTGCGTAAGTTTGTCCAATAATGTTCCATTTGCAATGATTACAAACCCTCCTGTCAAGATAAATTTGGGCCTGAACGTCATAAACAGGCGTGCTGACGGATTTCACGACATCCAGACGCTGTTCTATCCTGCAAACCAGATTCACGACACATTGGAAATCATAAGCGGAGACGACTACAGCCGGACTTCCGCGAGACTTGCCGGGCTCTATGGCGACTTGGCTAAGATTACCGACCTGTCCGCACCGGAGAATATGGAGGACAGCGCGGATGACGATTTCATCCCGACATTGGCCCAAGGCATTTCCGGCAACGGGAAACTGATGATTACGGTGGCGAGAAAAGAGGGCGTGGACTGGCCTGTGATGAAGGATTTGTGCGCTAAGGCCTATATGATGCTCGACGAGGAATACGGTCTGCCCCCGGTGAAGATTTATCTGGAAAAGACGTCTCCTGTGGGGGCCGGGCTTGGAGGAGGCTCAGCTGACGCGGCATTTACATTGAAAATGCTTTCTGAGATGTTCGGTCTCGGGCTGAGCGATGACAGGCTCGCGGAATACGCCTCGAGACTCGGAAGCGACTGCGCATTCTTCATCTACAACCGCCCTATGTTTGGCGAAGGCAGGGGCGAAGTGCTTTCCGGATGTGAACTCGGGGTAAAGATTGCCGAGCCCGGAGAGGAGACGGACGGAGAGGCGTACGAACTGCAGATAGTGGTGCCTGAAGAAATCCACGTATCCACAGCAGAAGCATACAAAGGAATAGTACCGGCTATGCCTCAAATGAGCATCCGGGATGTGCTCAAAAGACCTGTCGGCGAGTGGAAAGAGCTGCTGGTCAATGATTTTGAAAAGACCGTATTCGACAAGCACCCGGAACTGGCCAAGATAAAGGCTTCGCTCTACGAATCGGGGGCTGCTTACGCGTCAATGTCGGGAAGCGGTTCCGCCCTGTTCGCATTGTACCGGAAAGACGAGATTTAGGTGGCCGCTATTTTTTCTGCAAGATATTACGGGCCAATGTGTTGGAACACAGGAAGTCATTGAGCGGCTGACAGTCCGCCGACTTCAGAATCGAATGACGGTCTCCTTCCCAGAGAATCGTTCCCTGATGCAGAAAACCGATATTGTCCCCTATCTCCAATATGGAATTCATATCATGGGTATTCATTATCGTAGTGATACCCAGCTCTTTGGTCAGGCTGCTGATGAGCTTGTCAATGACGATCGACGTCTGCGGATCAAGTCCTGAATTCGGTTCGTCACAGAAAAGATAGGACGGGTCGAGGGCTATTGCCCTGGCGATGCCTACCCTCTTCTGCATACCACCGGAAAGTTCATCGGGATATTTGTCTTCTGAGTCTTTCACATTGACCTTGTCAAGCAGATAGCGGGCTTTTTCCTTTTTCTCGGCCTCGGACCAGTCGGTGAGGAAGTCCATCGGGAACATCACATTGCCGAGAACTGTCCGGAAGTCGAAGAGCGCGCTGCCCTGGAACAGGACTCCGATTTTCTGGTGAAGCAGTTTTTTCTCCGTTTCGGACATCTGCGTAAACTCATCATTGTCATACCATATTTCGCCCGAATCCGGAGTCGTAAGGCCGATGAGCATATTCAGCAGCACGGTCTTGCCCGAACCGCTGGCGCCGATAAGCATATTGCATTGGCCTTCCCTGAAGGACATCGAGACGTCTTTCAGGACAGTTTTGCCGTCAAAGCTTTTATGCAGATTCTTGACTGTAATCATATCAATAAAGCAGCAACTGGGTTATTATGAGGTCCGACATAAGTATCAGGATACTTGCAGACACGATGGCCTTGGTGCTTGAACGGCCTACGCCGAGCGAGCCGTCTTTGGCATTGAAGCCGTGATATGAAGCCACTGACGATATCAGGAAACAGAACACCATCGTCTTGAAGCAGCTGTAAACCATAAAGAAGCCGTTGAAAGAGTATCTCAGGCCCGTGAAATACTTGACTGTCGGTATGATGTCGGTAAAATACACTATCAGTCCTCCGCCCGCAAGACCGAGGACGAAGCTCAGAAGCGTGAGAACAGGGCTGACTATCGTGGCTGCGAGGATTTTCGGACGTGCTACAAACGATGCGCTGTTGATGCCCATCATCTCCATCGCGTCCAGCTGCTGGGTAATCCGCATGCTTCCGATCTCTGATGCGATGCTCGACCCCATCTTTCCTGCAAGAATCAATGCCACCATCGTGGAACTGAACTCGAGAATCATACTTTCCCTTACCATATAGCCTATCAACATCCTGTCCAGGAACGGGTTTTCCATGTTGGAGGCCGTCTGAATCACCAGGACTCCTCCCATGAACAATGAAATTACTCCGACTATGACTATTGAGGACATTATAAGCCGGTCTATCTCCACAATGAACTGCTTGCGGAGCATCTTCCGGCTTTCAGGCTTTTTGAAGGCCTGGCACAGGAAAAGCGCATACTTCCCTATTGAACTGAATATGTTTGCTTTCATATAAAATCAATGACCGGCATAAAAGTACTTAAAACTTCACCAACTCCTGCAAATTTACACCACTTTTTTACGTTTTTTAAATAAAACGACAGTGCCAATGCCGAAATTGACGGAAAAAAAAGCTATGCTAATCAATGTAAATTGTGCGAAATGCATTGGAATTCAAGCGGTACCAGTAACTGTGGAGATTGATATCAGTTCCGGTATCGGCATTCATCTGGTAGGTCTTGCAGATGTTGCCGTGAAGGAAAGTCTGCTCAGGACTATGACGGCGCTGCAGTCGATGGGATTCCGCATCCCCGGAAAGAAGATTGTGATTAATCTTTCAGTTTACCTGCTATGTGGGTCAATAGGTAAGCAGTTGAATATTAATATTTTATAAATTAACTCAATTATGATTACCAAACTTGATTTAGATGATTGGGCTGAATCACTGGGAGAATTGATTGCTCAATAAATTGTTGAAAAATGATACAAGAGTGCTGATTATGATGAATTAATAAAGAAAGAGTATGATGGTCTAACAGTTCAAGAGAAGTACATTCTTTGGAACTATGCAGCAGTATATTCCCAAGATGAGGAGGTAAGAGGTTCTTAATAGTTGTCATTATTCTTCTACAAAGTTTGTTATACTGGATTGTAGAGCATATATTTGAAGAAAAAGAGAACAATGAGAAAAGAAATAGAAAATCACATTAAACACCTTGAAGTCACAATGGAGATGTTATTAACCACTCTCTATTCTGATGATGAGCTGAACTTGATTTACCAGGAAGAAGACCATATTTGTGAGAACCTTTCTATAAAGAAGTCCTGGGTTAAGGTGTCCAATCTGGTGGTCCCAGGAGTGACAGACAAGGAGATGGTTCTGATTCACCTACTATGGTTCCAGTCCATAAAGAGGGTGGTCATCTATGATGCTGACCCTTTGTCTGGGGCTGTTCTGATAAGCCTGAACTTTGACCAAATTAAGAAAGAACCAAGGAAGTCATAATGGACTTTGGATGCACACCTGGTGCATTTTTGGTGCAACTTTTTTGACCTAAAAATGCACTGTGTTCAAAAACCATTTTGCACTTGATTCCAGGATTTATTCTTACCTATGTAGAATATGCACCTCCTTATGGTTTCTGGGCCCTTATGTCCAAATAAGGGGCCTCTGTGTCCAGAAGGCATATCCACATTTCACTCTCCATTCTTCTTCCTCATATACTCATCATAGTATTTGGTGGGTTCTTGGGTAACTATCTGTGGATTAAAGGAAAAGATATCCAAGAAAATGCATTCATATTCATCTCTATTATTGATGAAGGTGATAATTGAAGACTTCTTGACCACTGCACTAACAACAACCCTGTCTTTATTCCCAACTCTAAATGCAAAGAACTCAGCAACACCCCTGTCTGTTGTCCAAGAAATACCAAGACAAGAGGTATTACCTTTTTTCTTCAAGTAATTTAGTTCTTTGATATTACATCCTCTGTATATGGTGACTTCATCTGGTAATGCATCAAAATATAATTGTTCTTTCTCATCCATCATCAGTCTTCCATCCACCTTTCTAAAATATTCAATGGCTTTGGGGTCTCCTGTCCCAACTCCCATAGTCCAGGCATCTTTAAGTCCAAGGGTAAATACCTTTGGAGAAAGTTCATACTTCTCACATATTTTTACAAACAGCTCCCAGCAAAAATTAGAATCAACCAAGCACATTGCCCTGCCAAGTGTTTCTTCATTCATCTCTGGGTATAGTAATGCTGCCTCAAATTGTTTTGATTTAAAAAGATTTCTATACTTCTCCTTTTCAGGTGGATTGTCCATTGCTTCCAACATCTTCAACTTATACTCCCAGGCTTCCCTCAATAAGGCCTGCTGAGCTTGCCATAATTCATTCATAATCAAATATTTTACAATCCAAAATATCTTTCAAAGAAGTTCTGTATCTTCTCAATGACAGTCTTCTTCTTCTCTTGTCTGTTACCTCCACCAAACCTTGACATAGGGGGAAGTATCTTGTCTATGTCTGTACCTGTGGTCCTGACCTGACCATCCCTGAAACTGCTCTCAATGAACTTGGTAGTCTCCTCTGGTTTCAGGTTCTCACTTTCTATGAGTTCTTTCAGGTCTTCTTCCTTCTGCTGCTGGACATAATCCCTCCAACTTTGCTCCACATCAGTGTTTGCATTGACAGAGCTGATGATACTAACATTCAGTGTTGCATCCTTTCTGTGTATTCCTGTGTATTACTACTCATTTCATTGTAAATGAGTGAGTTGATGCACTTTTTGCAAGCCTGTTTTGAAAAGTTTCCCTGTGTGTCTCTATGCAGGATTTAGTGGTTTTCTCATCTTGGTGCAACTTTTTTGACCTAAAAATGCACTGTGTTCAAAAATCAGTTTAGTGCCTAATTTATGGGTTAGTATCTTGAATTGTTCTTCTTGGAGTCTTCTGTGAGAATCTTTACAATCTCATTAAAATCATCCTTACCTCTGACCAGTTCCCCAACTCTGCTTGAAATGATTCTCTTTGCCAACTCCTTTCCATATATACTAACCATCTTACCATCCACAAAGTCAATAATCTGGTTATATTCATTTTTATCATCAGCATAACAGAAATATGGAATCTTACCTGCCTTTACACCCTTTTCCAACACAACATAGAAGGCATATACCCCACCTTGTTCTGTCTTCCTTAACTGCTTGATGAACTCAACATCCCAAGAGAAAGGTTGCTTACTCTGCTCATCATTCAAAGTATTACTAAAATCCACAAGGAAGTTGTTCATTTTTGTAAATACCTCACTATCTTCCTTGATACAATCTCCATCACAAAAGAGTCCATCCAAATCTTCAATTCCATTTTCAGCCATAAGCTTCTTGAACTTCCTCAGGTTAAGAGGTTCTTTTGCATAGATGTTATTGTCAAAGATGACTTTACTACCTCCCCTACCACCAAATTCTGTCTTGCAGGTAAGTCTATTGCAGGTAATCCCTGACTTATATGTAAATGTAGGTTCTATTGTAATTTTCATAATATACTAATTATAAATGAACTATCTGTTTGCCAAGACTATGCTCATAACAAATGACTTATCATCATATTTTTTCTTTGCAGCAACAATAGTTTTCAGCTGTTTAGTCTTATCATCCAGATTATTCCAAAACTCTCTTTTTTCATCATCCAGCTCCTCTAATTCATCAAAACTCCTGGCATTGTCTGCCTTCTTTGTCAAATCATTAAAGTACTGGACTATTTCCTTGGTTGTCATCTTGGAAGAATCAGGAGTCTCTTTAGGTACCTCAGCAGTGGCATCATCTGCACCAATCAACTTGCCACCAACTTTACCATCCAACATTCTCACAAGGTCATCTACATTTGCAACAACTCCACATACATAATGGTCATTACTGAAAATACTGCCCTTCCAGTAACAGGTCAGAAGAAGAATACCATCATCAGTGGCAGCATCAGGTTCAAAGAGGAACACCCTGACAGGAGCTGAATACTCCCCAGATTCATTTGTCCCCTTGATGTCTGCAAAAGGTGCTTTCATTCCATAAACCTGACAATATTCACTACTGATGGCCTTTTGAAGTTCATCATTCAGCCAATCATGGAACTCTTCCATTTTGTCTGTCTCACCAAGGGATAATTTACTACCTCCAAGCTGGTGATTGCAAAGAGCTTGGATTTCTTTACTTTCAAGAAGAGCATCACCATTCAGGATGTTCTCAAAAATTATAAGTTTCTGTGCCATAATTATTTGTGGTTATTTGTTTTCAAATATTTCCAGGCCTATGTCCAGAAGGTGTCTCCACCTTATTCATCTGCAGGGCATTTGACTTTAGAATGGTCAACCCAGTCTATATCTCCTTCTTTCATACAATAGTTCAAACACTCAATGGCACTGGAGATGATTGATTTGGGGTCATTGAGGTCACACTTGGCACTCCATATGGCATCACTTGAAAGGAGGGACATCAACTCTATCTTTCCCCTTTTATTATATCTCAAATAAAGCTGATTGAACATTGTGTGTGGAAGCTGTTTGTTAAAGCCAAATGGCTCCTTGAAGAGTTTGCACAATTCTTCATATGAAATCAGCTCTTCATGACCATTCTCATACAAATAATCAAGAGCCTCTTCAGACAGCCCTGCAACTATCTCATCCACAAGAGGCTGGAGAGTTTCTTTCAGCTTTTCATTTGATTTCATATTATTGGGTATTAATCGTTTACAATCCAAAGTACCTTTCAAAGAAGATCTGTATCTTTTCAATGACAGTCTTCTTCTCCTGTCTACTCTTTAACACAGCGAATGGCATAAGCACATCCACAATAATAGTTTTGGAAGACTAAATTTCCTGAACCAGAGTAATAACAGCGAATTGGCATCATAGTATTGTTACCAGGGGAAGATGTCCAGTAATACCCACTACTGCCCCTTTCTTCAAATTTATAAGTGTTATTACCTGAGGCATCTACTGATGATATTCCACCACATGCTGGCAAAAAAAGGATTCTACCATTTATCCCAGAAACACTGGAACCATAATATGAAACACCATAAATCCCATCATCCTTTATGATTGCTGAATGGTGTGCTCCTACATTTTCCATTTCAGTCCTGGATGCAATCCTCCATCCTTTTGGACAAGGGTCATATTGTGCCTTTTGGGGATTGACTTCAGATGTGTTTGACCAAAATGACATATTGAATATACTTATCCATGAATGATAAGTCCCTCTATATCCATAATAAACAGTTTTATCTTCAGCACCATTGCTTCCTTCCCATGAAGTTGGAGAATAGGTGGTATATGTAGTTTGATCATCCTGTTCATATCCTCCTTGTCCAGATGTTCTTCCCCACTGGTATAGTTTACCAAATGGATAACCCTTGTCTCCTTCACTTGCCCTTTTATATCCAAGGTTTACAGGGGCCCAAGTAACTCCATCAATTTCAATACCCTTCCCATGGTTAATTCCATACTCATCAACATAATCAACACAGTATTTTTGTGTCAATAAGACTTCTTGTTTGACATTACTGTCCTTGTTTATTATTGATGCAGTATATGTTCTCTGGCTATTTCCATCATTTTTTGACAATGTAAATGATAAGCCTGTCATACCAGAAGAACCAGCAGTGACAGAGGCTGATATCCACTGAGGAAGGTCAGTTATCTCCCATGGACAGTTACTTGTCACTGTTAAACTTAAAGTCTCACCACTCCATTGATAATTTAAGGATTGAGTAGACAAGGACACCTGAGCAACCTCTTGATTTACAATCACTCTTGTTGAAGATGCAGAGGTCTTGCTAACTATGGAGATTTCACCAGATCTTGTTGATGTTGTAGTATTTTTGGCAACATCAACAGTTATTGTCTTTGAGCCTCTATTCCCCTCATTAGAACTAACAATAATCCATTCTTTCCCTGGTGTGCAGGTCCAATCACAATCAGAAGAAATGGTTATTGAAAACTTTCCCCCATCCCATTTGGATGATAAGGAGGTAGGAGAGACAGATAAATAAGAAGCTTTCTGGGTGAGAGAAAGTGTTGCACTTGCTGTTATCTCATCACAAATGAACTTCACAGATGAATTTCTGCTGGTTGACATTGGATTGGATGACAATGTTATGTCAACAAATGTGTCTCCTGGGTCTCCTGAAGCTGGTGCAATGGTTACCCAATTGTCACTGCATGAGGCAGACCAAGCACATTCTGATGTGACTTTTATTCTCTTTGTTTCTCCATCCCAGGTAGCATCTTTCCAATTAAATAAATCAAGTGAGATGGATGCAATAGACTGTGTAATGGTTATTTCTTTACAAACAGAGGAACTATTATCCTTAAAAACCACAGAAGATTGTCTTGTTGAATTTGTCTGATTTTTATCTGTGGTGATTGAAATTGTATTATCCCCAGAAACACCATGAATAGATGAGCATTGTATCCAACTTGCAGAAGGGACAATATCAAACTCACAGTTAGAAGTTACTACTAAAGATTCAGATCCACCTTTCCAATCAAATGTCATAGATGATGAAGACAAGGCTATATATGTCTTCATTTGGACAATTGTAATAGTTTTTGAGAGATTGTACTCCTGGTTGTAAAATCTAACCACTGCAGTCCTTTCAGGTTCACTCCCATTTGATTCAGCAGTTAGTGTCACAGCACACTTTCCAGGAGAAGCTTTATATTGAGATATCTTCACCCAGGGTTTATCACAAATAGACTCCCAACTGATTTCAGAATCAATGATAACATCTATTGACTCACCAGAAGATGCTGGGGTCCACTTGTCCCTTGAGATGCTGAATGAATAACCTTTTTGAGTGAGAGTCACTTGTTTGCTATGGTTTCCATCCATATCTGAAACAATGATTACCCCACTCCGACTTTCTTCTGATGGATTGATTTGGACAGATACAGTTATTGAACTACTTTCAGTTGAGCCCAAATTGGGAGAAACAGTAAGCCATTGTTCCTGTGATTTAGCTTGCCATGGAATATTGGCTTTGAGTGAAAATTCCATAGAGCCTCCTTCACAAGGAATCTCCAAAGATTCAGGTATGGAGATATCAATGTTAGGCTGTTCTTCTTTTTTACAAGATGAAAACAAGACTATCACCAGAAAGAAAAGAAAAAGATAATGTTTCATACTGATAAATAAAAAGTTTATAATCCAAAATATCTTTCAAAGAAGTTCTGTATCTTCTCAATGACTGTTTTCTTATAATAACTATGCAACCCAGCCATATCCCTGGACACTCATATCCATGAAGTGATTGAGTAGCAGGTTAGTCTTGGAGTTGAAGGATTCTTTGTCATAGGAATCAGGTAAATCCTTATCCAGTTCTGAACTGATTGTGTCCCTGACAAGTGCCTTTGTCTGTTCATCCTTGTACCACTCTACAACCATCAGTTCAGCCTTCTTCATCATAAGGGTGTTGAACAGGTGTTTTGCAGCAAGTTTGACCTTCTGTTCTTCTGCCTTGGTGAGGTGTTTCCCCATTATGAGAAGGTCATAAATCTCAAGTTCCTCTTCAGTCAGGCCCTCTTCATAGGCTCTATTGTCTTCCTTCTTAAGGTCTTCAATCAGCTTAAGGAGTTGTTCATAATAATCCTCATTCTCTGTTGAGCCTGCATTATACCTGTTGATGATGCTTTGATACCTTTCAGAGAAGGATATCCTGGTGGTGTTCCTGTTTATCATTTGTTGAAGAACCTTCTCTATAAACTCTCTCAAGTTCTCAATCTCAACAGACTTGTATTCAGCTGTTTTCAGTTCTTTCTTGAGTCCTTCAACATCCAGCTTGGAAAGGTCAATAACCTTTGACCCTTTTATCTTATAGTTAGGGATGTTGTCTCCCAGGTCATTTGATGAGACACTCTGGTCAAGTAGAGAACTCATCTTCTCCTTGGCCTTCTCCAGTTTCTCATCATCCACAGTATTGTCAAACAGGTCATGGAGGTATTTCAAGGCTGCAAACTTAGAATTAACCCAATGCATTTCAAAGACCTCTGGCTTGGATGCCTCATAGAGGTTTATCATTGTGTTGGAGAGTACCCTGAACTTGTTCTTGACATCATCCTTCTCAATAATCTTGGCATACTGCTGCCTGATGATGTTGAGCTTGTCAAGGCTTCCTTCATTGAAAGAATCTTCTATATGGATTCCTTCACCCTCAAGGAAGTCACAGGTCATAGTGATGCTCTCTTCCAGCAGTTTCATCAGGTTCTCAATGTCCTTGACTGGCATCTCTGGATTGTCAGGAGAGACTGCATAGTTTCCCAGAGCTTCCTTCATCCACTTGAAGACATTGACATAGTCCACAATCAGACCACACTTCTTACCTTCAAAGCACCTGTTGGCTCTGGCAATACACTGCATCAGGGTGTGGTCTTTCATAGGCTTGTCCAGGTAGAGAGTGGAGAGTGAAGGTACATCAAATCCTGTAAGCCACATGGCACAGACAAACACCAACTGCAAGGGGTCATGAGGGTCTTTGAACCTGTCTTCTATGTCCAATCCTTCAGGGGTGATTTCATTCATCTTCTTCCTGTGGGTGGTGATGTCCAGTCCCTTGGCCTGGAACTTCTCAATCTCATCAGCCTCTTCAGATATGACAACTGCCATCTCCACAGACTTCATATAGTCCAGAGTCTCCTGTATCTTTTTCTTCTCCTCACCAGTAGAAGTGTTTCTCTTTTTGATGAGTTCCTTCTGTTCTTTGTCCCAGTAAGTCTTGACCTTATTGTACATAGTGACAGCAGTGAACTTGTCAATGCTCACCACCATTCCCTTGCCCTTGTATCCTCTGTTGATGAAGTGCTTGACAATATCCTGTGCAACCACTTCCAGTCTCTCATCCCTCTTGATTACTTCAAGGATTCTGGATCCAGAGTTTTCTAGGGTCTTCTGCTCTGCATCATTGAGGCCCTCATCCTTCATCAGAGCCTCCATATCAGCCTGAAGTTCTGCATTGGACAGATCAACAGTGGGGACTCTCCTGGAGTAGAATAGAGGGACTGTAGCTCCATCCTCTACTGACTGTGCAAAGTTATATTCAGAGACATAGTTTCCAAACCACTGGTTGGTAAGCCTCTTGGGGCCAAGGAGAGGAGTTCCTGTGAAGGCTATGAAGTTTGCATTGGGAAGTGCTGCCCTCATATTCTCACCCAGGGTGTTGTACTGGGTTCTGTGAGCCTCATCCACCATCACAATGATGTCATTTCTTGTGGACAGGGTAGGATAGTTTCCATTGGTCACCTTGTCCCACCCAAACTTATGGATGAGGGTGAAGATGAACTGCTTGTTGGACTGAAGGAATGACCTTAACTGCTCACTGTTCTTGGGCTGTGTCTCATCATTGACCCCCACCACCTCTGTCCTCACAAAGTTCTTGTGTATCTGGGTATCCAGGTCTTCTCTGTCTGTGACCACAAGGAAGGTGAAGTTCCCATGCATCTTCCTATTGACCTTCCTTGCAAACATCACCATAGAATAGGACTTTCCAGAGCCCTGGGTGTGCCAAAAGACACCAATCTTACCATTGAGTTCTTCTCTCCTCTGGAATGAGTTGTAGAGGTTGTTTACACCCAAATACTGGTGGTTCTTTGCAATAATCTTGATATGTTTGTTCTCAAACAGGATGAAGTTCTCAATGTAGTCTATGAGGGTCTCCTTGTTGAGAAGGCTGTCTGCCATATACTGGATGGAGAGAGCATTGTCCTTGATGGACTCCCTGTCTATGACATCCTCTTCAGAGTTCTTCAACCACTCAAAGAAGAACTCATATCCAGCATTGAAGGCTCCCAGTCTGGTCTCAAGTCCATTACTCAAGATACAGACCTGGTTCATTGTGAAGAGGTTAGGAACATCTGTCAGGTAAGACTTGAGGTTCTTGGTGTAGGCTTGTCTTACAGGGATATTGCCATTCTTCAACTCGATGAACACCAGGGGCATACCATTGATGAACACCAGGACATCAGGTCTTCTCCAGTTATACTGACCCCTTATCCACATCTGGTTGACAGCAGTGAAGGTGTTGTTGGATGGGGTGTCAAAATCAATCAGTTTGACAGTGGTGAAGTCATCCTTGCCATCTTTTCTGAAAGAGTATGTAAGACCTTCCCTGATTGCTTTGTAGATGATATAGTTCTTGTCAATGATGGTGGTCTCTGATGCAGGCTGGATAAGGGTGCTGATAGCCTTGTCAATGAGGGAAGAATCCACCCCAGGATTGATTGACTGGAGTGATTCCTTCATCACTTCAGGAAGGTAACATTGGGCCTTGTCTGTTCTTCCTGTGCCATCAGGAAGAGTTTCCCTGGCATCAGGTGAAGGGTCACAATGGATTATGGAATAATGGTGGGTCTTTTCCAGAACCTCCATCAATCCAAGTTCAATGTCATCTTCTGTGATAAAAGCTTTCATAACCTTGTCTATTATCTTTTCTTCAGGGCAATAGCATCTGTAACCTTCACCTTTGCACCCCAGTCAATGGAACTATAGTCATAACAATATCTCTTGCCCTTCTCTTTTCCCAGATTGAGAACTCCATTCCAAAAAGCTGACACAGGGAGACTGCTCCCAGGGTCAAGGGTGTAGATGTTCTCAAGGACTCCTTCCTTCAAATTATATCCAACTGCAACAATCCAATGACCACCACCAGAATAATCAATTCCAACTATGACTGGGCAATCATTATCAAGGGCTTCTAATATTGAATCAAAGTCCTGAAATGTCTCATAGGAAACATACTTCTTGTATGTATCAAGGATGCTGGTGCAATCATCAAGGGAGAGGCCATTAGGATACAGCCCCCATTCATGAATGGTCTTGTGCAGTTTCCCTTCAGCAGTCCTGAAATCTACCTTATCTGTCTCCTTGTTCAAATAGTCTGCATCAAATGCTCCAACTATATTCAATGCCATTGCTATGGAGTATGCACCACAGGCTCCATCCAGTTCACCTTGTCTGAAATGCACCTTCTTTGCAGAACTTTTGACCCTGCTTCTCAGGACCCCTTGTTGGAGGAACAAATGTGATATTAAATGAACCTGTCTCATAACATTATATGCTTAACTTACCAGATATAAGCCTGGGTAAGAGTAGGTCTCTTTGGTGAGTAAGAAAGTCATTCTGCTTGTACAGATTATCTATGCACTCAATGCTTGCCTGAACATTTTCCACAAACATCTTTATTAGATGGTCTGTTGGCATAAGAACCTTCTTATTTAACAGGGTGTTGGGCTTCAAATGAAGGACATTTGCTCCATTAGCAAATTGAGAAAAGAACTTTGAGTAGTTTCCAAATCTGCATAGACAATACAGGAACAGATTGGGTTGTTTTGAAACAATCTTCACCAAATCTGCAGAGATAACAGATGTTCCTTGGATTTCAGGAATAAGAGCAACAGCCCCCACAGTCCTTCTGTCTTGGGTCATATCAGTAACACCCATTACCAAGTCACCCTTCTTGACAACCTGTGCAGTTTTATATTTGCCATTATAGTGCTTCAAACCATCTCTTCTATACCCACCAAAGGCTTCTATGTTCTTTAGGTTAACCAGATTCAAACCATCCTCACAATCAATTTCTTCTGATGAATATGATAGGCCTCTTTCAAAGGAGACAATCTCCCCTAAAGGTTTATATTCCCACCCCTTTGGCATTCCTCCTTCAAACTCTGTATTCTCAAAACCAGGGAACCTGAATCTTACAAACCACTCCTTGTAGAGATTCTCTGCCATCTGTTCAAGAAGCTTGATTCTCTTTTGGTTGTTCTCAATCTGGGAGTCATATGCAGAGAGGATTGAGGCTACCTTTTGCTGGGTTGCAAGAGGAGGGAACTGAACTTTTGCTTTTTGAATGAACTTAATATCTGCTCTCTGTCTTCCACTGGCACCTGTCATACTATTAGCAGCATAATTCCTAATCCAATCTTGTTTGAAGAAATAATAAACAAACTCATTGGTGCTAACACCTTCTTTCCCTCTAAAAACAAATAGTTCAGTAGAACCTATGCTGTCTTCTTTACCATTATACATTGCAATCTTGCCATTCTCAAGGCAAGGGGTAATTCTGGCCATAATGGTATCCCCTTTTGAGAACTTGCTACCGCTTTGCCCATCATAAATGACAAGTCCTTTACTGATTGGATATTTTTGCCCTATTGTAATACTGTCAATATCAATTAGTTGGCACTGTTGTCCCTTTTTGAGCTTGACAGTAGGGTTACAGACAATGTAGTCACCTAGTCTTTGTGATTCCATACCTTACTCTCCCCATAGGCTTTTAAGGTTGTCACCAATCTCTTTTTCAAGGTCTTTTGCCTGTACAGACAGTGTCTCAAACTCACTGTGGAGTCTCTGCATCTCTGCCTTGAACTCATCAGCAGTCATTCCATCATCTTCAATGACAACACCCACATATCTGCCTGCATTGAGAGAATAGTCCTGGTCTTTGATACCATCTTCCCCTTCAAGTTTTGCCACCTTGCAGAGACCAATCACATCCTGATATTTTCCTTCAGGGAATCTCTCCATCAGCCAGTCAATCTGGTCCTGCTGGCCATTGGCCTTGTATTCTGCAATCAAGTCCTGGAAGGCCTCTGTGTCTCCATTATAGAGGGAGGTAATAATACCAAGGTTCTTTATCTGCTCATCACTGAACTTCCTATGTGCTCTGTCAATCTGGGTGAAGACATTTCTGGCATCAATGAATAGGATTTCATCTTTCTTTGCAGTCTTGGATTTCTTCTTGTCGAAGAACCAGAGGGTTGCAGGAAGGGTGACAGAGGTAAACATATTAGAAGGGAGGGTCACCATCTGTGAGATGATGCCATCTTCAATCATCTTCTTCCTGATTTCATATTCAGACCCACCAGCATCACTTGCAGAGTTGGCCATCACAAGAGCTGCCTTGCCATTATCATTGAGTGCAGTTGCAAAGTATCCAATCCAGAGGTAGTTTGCATTGGGGACAGTTTCTTTCTTGTCACCATCCTTCTTTCCTGCCTTGGACTTGTTTCTGGGGACACCATAGGTGTTGAACCTTGCATCATCCTTCACCCTCTCCACAGAGACTTCATCCACATTGAAGGGTGGATTTGCCATCACATAGTCAAACTGACCAAAGGCATTATAGGGGTCTGAATAGAATGAATTGGCTTCTGTAATCTCACCTCTGACATTGTTCAGAAGGAGGTTCATCTTGGCCAGTTTCACAGTGTCAGGCTCCTTCTCCACACCAAAGCATCTGAACTTCATCATATCAGTGTTGGATGCATTGTGGTTGTGCATATACCTTGCAGCCTGGACAAACATACCACCAGAACCACAAGCTGGGTCAAGGAACTTCTTGTCACCAGTCTCTGGATTGAGAACCTGAACCATATACCTAACAACAGTGGCAGGGGTATAGAAGGTTCCTCCATCCTTACCTTCACTCAATGCAAAGTTGCCAAGGAAGTACTCATAGATTTCACCAAAAAGGTCAATCTCTATATCTTCTGGGATGTCCTTGAACACCCTGATAATCTTGGAAAGGAGGTCTGGTTCTTCTTCAGGAACAAGCTGAGCATACACATCCTTGGGGAGGACTCCTTCAAGCCTGGGATTTTCCTTCTCAATCTCCTCCATTGCCTTCTTTACAAGAGTGGCCTTTGCAGAGGTGTCTGGAGCATTATTGATAGTGTCAAAGTATGCACATTCAGGAAGGAAGAATCCTATCTTCTCTACAGAGATTTCCTTGATGGTCTTTTCTCTTCTACCTCCCTTCAGAGACTCATATTCTGAAAGGATTTCTTCTTTGTGCTGTTTGAAAAGAACATCTGCATATCTCAAAAAGACCAAACCCAAGATAGGTTGGCCAAACTTGTTGGCAGCCAGGTGTGCACCCTGTCTCAAAAGGTCTGCACTATGCCACAGGTTGTCCTTAAGCTGTTTAAGTTGTATGTCTGTCATTATAGGGGTTTTATTTGCAATTGGTAAAGTTAATAATTTTGGCTGACATTGGCAAGTTGAAGCCCCAAAAACTGACATTTACACACATAGATAGAGGTCTGCGACTTCGCCAGTCGCAGACCTCCAACCCATTTGTATTGTATTTAAATTGGGTATTACTACATCTTTCCCTCAAATGTTAGGAGCTCTCCCAGAAGGTAGATGTTCTTGGACTTCAATAAGTCATAGTCTATGTCCAGTTTCTTTCCTTCCACCAGGGCAAGCTGACAGAGCTTCAATATCTTCCCCATCAGGTTCTTCCCTTCAAAGGTGCCTATGTGGTTGATGCTGTTATAGACTCTCTGTATCTCCTCCTTGGAGACCTTCCTGTTTGGAGATGATGTCAGGAGTTTCACAGCCCTGCTCCTTGCTTCTTCAAGGTCTTTGTTCTTTGCTCCCCAAATGGCTGCTGTTCTGCCTGTTTGAAGGGTGCTGTTCTCCACAATCATTGCATTCACAGGGACAGACATCAACAGCTTCTGGAAGGTCTCATTACCCTTCACCTTGTTCCAGACAACATATTTCATCCACTCTATGTTGAAGGTCTCCCAATCAGGTCTCTTGATTGTCATTCTTGTTCCTGATTTTCTTCTTGGAGGCATAACCATTGGTTTCAGCCAGAAGTTGTTTCTGGATTTCTGTATGTCTGGGGCTTCCATCAGAGAACAGTCCACAGATATAGGCCTGCTCACTGCCAAAGAAATGATGTCCATTCAGGTCAAACTCATAACCAGGGGACATATTCCCAAATGACTTCACTATACCATCCTGTTCATCATCTGCCTTCCTGAAAGCCACAACCTCCTCCCTGGTGCAGTCATATTTGTCTATCTGGTCAAGGACAATGTTCCATTTCTTCACCTGGTTCTTCTTTGCAGTCTTTGTATTCTCCTTTTCCAACTTGGCATCCTCCCTAACCTTCTTGGGGAGTTCAAGGACATCCTCCCTATACTTCCTGACAAAGGCTTCCACCTCCTTGAATGAGTTGATTCTTTTGATTTCACCATTGAACTCCAAGTATCCCCTGACAGAGGTGTTGATTGGGCTGTAATCAGTTTCTGTCAGATCATAGACAGAGAGTCCAAGGGCATCTGCAATTTTCTCTGCTGTCTGAATGGTAAGGTCTTGTTTCCCCCTAAGGATTCTGGACAGAGTGCCAAATGCAATTCCAGCCTTTTCTGAAAGTTTGGGCTGGGACAGACCCTGTTCCTCCATCAATCTTTTGATGTTCTCCCTGGCCTGATTTTGTTGTTCAATATTCATAGATTATGTGGATTCTAAAATACACACAAAGATAATGATATTTCTTGTGCTTTCATCAAGTATCTTCCCATGAAAGGAGTTGACTTTATGTTGATTTGATTGTTCAATATTCACAGGTTATATGGATTTCAAAATACATATAGGAAAGAGGTCTATGACTTGTCAGCCACAGACCTCCAATTGTATTATTATGATTAAGAAATGGGTGATATCACATCACTCTTATTAGTTGTCCCTTGTGTCTCAACCAGAAGGAGTGTTCAAAGGAAGAATATATCATCCCACCTTCTCCAATGGCTTCAAATGCTGCCCTGAGTTCTTCATCCAGGTCTTCCTTGTCAAAGGCTGACCCCACATCTGAACTCATATCTTGGGCTTCTGGATGGTCTTTAATCTCTGTCCAGGCCTTGATAACCTCTGACCTCTTATCCTTGTCTGCAAACTCTTCTATTTGCTGTACCAGATCACTCTTGGGAGGGGTTTCCCTTGTGGGTTCCTCCCTGATATAGGCCTCACTCAAACTACTCAACCTTTTCATCTTTCACACTCACTCCATTTATTTCTGCAATCTTCACAAGAACCTCATCTGCAATATCCTGGTAGAGTTGATCCAGTCCTTTTTCCATAATGTCTTCTGGGATATCCTTTCCCTTCTTACCCCTTGCATCAACCCAACATAGTTTGGCTTTCTGCTTGGACAGATAATCAAAGACCATATTCTTCACATAGTATTGTGCCAACTGTGCCTTGGCCTCTGGGTCTGCTGTCCTGCTTGCCACATTGAATAACTCATCTGGGTCAAAGCTCCCAACCTCTTGTTTCACCCTGTCCAGACAATATTGGATGCAGTCTGTTTTGCTAGTCATATCAATGATTGCAACAGACTCTTTCAGCATCTTTGCATAGTCCTTGAACCCCTTGACAGGACTTACCTTATGGCTCTCAAAAGGAAGGTCATCCATATAATCTTCCTCCTCATCAGAAACAGGTTCTGTCATTGGTACCAGTGTCCTTGGCTGTTTATCTGTCAGGCTGACTCTTGTTTCACCAGGGTTGGGGTCATCTGATGTTTTTTTTGTCTCCAACACCTTATCCAGAATGACCTTGGCCAGTTCTGAAACCACAAGTCCTTTGGCCTGTATCTCTGATGTATCTCCCCAATTACACATACCATCACAGACAAAACTGTCCCCATGCAACTGGAATATAAGGTCTTTAATGTGTTGAAGAAGAAACCCTTCATCATATCCAGGGTCTGGTCTCCCCAGTATCTGGAACTTGCCCTTGATATAATTGACCAAGGTTTCATAATCAAGGAAACCATTACATTCATCTGCCAAATCCTGCATCACTTCAACAATGCACTCATCCCACCACTCAATTTCAAGGGACACCCTGGCCTCATTGATTTTCTTTACACTTTGTTCATTTAGGAACTGCTTGAAAGTCCCAATTCTCTTACTCTTAATATCCATAACTTTACATATTTGATTGTATATTAGACAGTTACCTGTCAAGATATTTATGAATATTTTCAGTCTGGGGAATAGAGAAAGGGGATAAAAAACAGGGACAGAAAGGTTGATTTACCAGTCTGTCCCTGACTCAATAATTGTTTCATAACTAGTTATCAGTTGAGATTATCATCATTTTGGATCATCCAGAGATTATCAAGAACCTCATCAATGTACTTTTCCAGACCATAATCACTATCAAGTACATCTTCAATAATCTCTTTCAGTTGTTCAAGTTGAACCCCACCAGCAGAATAGTCACACCCTTCTATCCTTATCCCACACTCTTCATAACAGATGGTTCTTGGGTAATGTATGGGTAAAATACCCAACTTTCTGATATCATCTCTGTCCATTGTTTCCTTGACCTTGGACAATATCTTCTCTACATCTTCCTCCATAATTACCCTCTCTAATAAGTATAATAACCCATTTGTGACCTATTCTTGACTATGTCACTGAAAACTTCATCAAAGTCCACTTCTTTCTTGTCATAGTGGAACTTCTTCATAGTCAGTCCATCAACATCCCAAAACTCCAATGCAGCTATTACATCCTGTTCTAAACATTTTTTCATAATCACACCTCCTTTACTACCATATACCATACTTTGAACTCTCCTCACATAGTCTCTTTTCAACAACCTGGGATAAAAGACCACATATCTTATCCACATCAGGGTGTTTCCCATAGTCCTTCAACAAAGGATAAATGACCTGGTCAAACTGGAAGGTAAAGACTTCTGGATCACATTCTTTCCTGTGTCTTAACAACTCCCCAACTCTTTCTACATCACTCATTGTCCAGTCATTAACCATCCTCCTATACCATCTCAAATCCCTTTTCCTGTTCTCCCTGTCACATTGGTCTTTGACATAGTTCCTCCCATAAAACATTTCCTTGGCAATCCTTTCCTTTGCAATCTTTCTCCAACTCTTGTTGGATTTTTTCTTCTGTTCCATATCCTATTCCTCCTCCTTATTTTCTGCATTCAAGGCCTTTCTGTAAGTTGTTTCTTCAAGTAAGACAAGTTCATTCTCTGTCCTGTCAATCACTTTGAAGAACCTCTTATAACTTTTTGATGATTTATAACAGTCTTTATAACCTGCCATAAGGATATCACCAACTTTGACATTGGTTATATTGTACAATTCATCTGTGATGTTACCCTTCTTCAACCAGTTGCAATCCAACTCACCACTATCATTCTTGGTTACAATTGCAATGTAATTCTTGTACCTGTTGGTGTTTCTATACTCCCAGCAATCCATCCTTTCCAGGATCCAGTTATTGTCACATTTGACCACTACTTTTGTCATAGTCTATCCCTCCTTTATTTAAGACACCTTCATAACCTTGTAAGTCCTATACTTCCCACTGACCCTGGATGCACTTTTAACCTCCCAGTAACTCCCACAGTCAACAGCATAGTAAGCTTCCACACATTTGTCAAACCTCTTGTTCAGGTCTTCAAGTTCTTTGTAGTCTCTGATGGGGTTCACCTTCTGGATTCTATCCCAACAGTTCTCCCATTCTTTCCTGATTTCTGTCCTTGACAGTCCCAGGAGTTCATTCTGATAATTTTCCATAATTACTTCTATTTTAGTTATTTAACATATACTTACTCTTCATCTTCTCAATATACTCACCCACATCATTTGACTTCAATATATCCCTATCAGTAAGGGTATACTTAAAACTTCCATCTTCTTCCTTTTCTACCATCTTCACATATACATCAAGGAATCCAGGGTATCTCACCCCACCCTTAATAATGATGACTTTATTTCCATCAATGGAATATCTCCAATTGATACCATCCCAATCAGTCAACATCAGACATGACTGCATATCTATATCTGAAATCTCACAAGGAATGTCCTTCTCTTCAATCAGTTCTCCACCCTTAATCTTCATCATACCTGCAATTCCACAACCAGATTCCTGATACCAAAACTCAATTTCACCCTCACACTTCTTGGAGATTTCATATACAAGATCCACAGGAGGAATCCAAGAACTCTCAAACCTAAAAATGTGATTCTTATCCATATGAGCAAATCCCACATAATCAGTCCAACTGGGATTTTCATCATTGTCCTCCATCTTTTCAAGGAACTTTCCATAACTTTGACTTTCAAGATAATTCATAACCTTGATGAAGTCCTTCTTGTTTTCAGTCACAACTGCACTGTAACAAATATTAGCCATAATTTATTGTATTTTAATTGTTTAACATTTACCAAACCTACCTTTGAGATACTCTTCCCTTACCTTTTCCCAGGAAGTAGTATTCCAGATATTACTTCTCAACCAATGAATCATATCCAGGTCATCCTCATAAAAAACAGATTTCCCCTTTGGAGTCATCTTGACCCAGTTGACATCATCAATATCCAGGGTGACTTCCCAGGAACCAAAGTCAAAATTGACAAGTCCACCTTCACCAGTCACTTTCAACTTCTCATTATCCTCATCACACCAGTCTTTCAGTCCATTGAGAACAGTTACACCTGTGTCCCTTGAAACAAGTCCTGACCTTTCCATCATATGACTTACTTCATTCTTTGAAACTGGACTGATTCTTTGACCATAGTCAGAAAGATGAGAGTACTTTTCTTCTGTGTCAAGTGACCTCAGAATCCTTTCATCATAGATGTAGGTGAAATACTCACCAGTCTTGGACTGATACAGTTCATGTGTCCAGTCATTCACAACATAACTACAAACCTTCTTTGAGGTTTCAGTGTTGTAGGTCTTACCATTGATTTTTTTCTTCATAATTAAATACTTTAAATTGATTTATAATTAGTTATACAGTTCCTTTTTGAGATACATATCCATACAATTGGAGAGATACTTGGGGAAGTCCTTGTGGTACTGACTGGACTGTCTCACCTTGGGATTCCAGTCACCATACATCATTGATAATTCAATCCTGTAAGTCATATTCTTCCTCCTTAATTAATAACCTCAATTTCACTGAAAGGAATAAGGGTGATGTCAATCTCATACTTCCAGTCATTAAGACCAACATATTTCCAGTTAGAACTCCTGAAATTACCTTCTGTTTCAAAGTCATAATCCTTGGGGTTGTAATCTTTACCAACCCTTTCTTCCTTCCAGTCTTCAATCATCTTGTTCCCAAGTTTGACAGCAGACTTCCTGTCATTGACCAGATAATACTTTCCAGTCCAGTCATTGTGTACAAAATACCTTTTATCCATAATTAACTAATATTTAAATGTTTATCATTCTTATTCACTGTCATCATCCCACTCTCCATTGTAGATTTCAAGGATGGTTTCCTTGTTGTCCCTGATTTCAACAATCTGGTCAAGGTCATATTCACCAATCCCAAATCCCTGTCTTGTAGAGACATTGAACCAGTCATCTCCAATACCCATCTTCAATACCCAACATCCACAATCAACAATGATGTTCCCATTGTCTTCTGTTACCTTAACTTCACAACAGAAGGGGTTACTCAGTTCTTCATTGATGTAGTCCTTGACTTCATCAAGTCTTTCTTTTTTAGTATGTTTACTCATAACTTATTTAATATTAATTGATTTTAATTCCTCTCCCAAATCATACCTTTTGAAAAGATAGTCCACAAACTGATAACAATTCAACTCTTTGAGATAAGACCAGTCACCCTGTTCATCCATTTTTTTGGATTTCTCTATAAAACTTTTTGTAACTTTTTTCTTCATAACATATTCTGTTTTAATTCAACTCACTCCAAATAGTCATCATCTCATCCTCTGTCACATAGGACAGGTAGGTTTTCTCATTGTAGAACAAATCCCTGTAAGTATCACTAACCCACTTAATCACATCATCAACCTCATTATTATTAGTCTGATACAAGAGATTTGACAACAGACACAAACTGTCAATCATAACACAGTATCCATTTCTGTTACCCCTACAATAGGTCTTCAACATCCTCTTGACATAGGAGTCCAGTTCCTTGATAAGTTCCTTTCCAGAATGGAAATTGACATACTGGGTCATATCAGCAAAGAAGGTGTAAAGTTCCTCCTCTTCAATGTTGTCCCTCACAACCCCACTATTAAGGTGGTTTTGATAATACATCTGGCAACTTGACCAGTCAAAAATAGAATTGTAATTATTCATATTCTCCTCCTCTTTTTTTTATTGACATACTCATTCATAGCATTAATAGGTTCAAATACAATCCTCTGGTACTCCTCTTCATGTTCATAGGGTATTTTTAGGTTTACTTTTACTTCTATTTCTTCATCATACTCATAGTTAGGGAAATAAGACAACACAAAAGTTGCTGCTGCCATCACCTCATAAAGTGGCATCTTGATACCTTTCTCTTTCAGTTGTATCACATAGCTCTCCACCAGTGACTCAAATAAGGATTTACCTGGGATAACTTCTATCTTCATACAACTGGCAAGTGTCCTCCTAAACTCAACATAGTGTTTGGGTTTGATGACATAGTCCAAACTGTCAATCATGTTGTAAATCATCTGGTCAGTAATCTGACTTCTTTTGGTCTTTGTGAGAGCTGACCCAACCTTGGATCCAATCTTCTCTGTGTTCTTAATTTTTGACATATTTTTATAGTTTTAAATGTATATTTTCCTGTGTCTCAACTATTACATATTAACTCCCAGAGACATCAATTCTGATATAGTCATGGGAACAGTGACTGGATGGAAATTGAACTTTCCTTCTTTGTGAAGGGTGTCAATAAAGTCCATGACTGTCTTCTTTCCAATTCTCTGAATCATTTCAGGGGTGACTCCCATAAGTCTTGCAGGGATAACATAGTGGGTGTTTGCCCAATCTGAACACCTTCCATCAAAAGGGTAGGCATTGTTTCCATAGTTGTCATAATGGACTCCTGTAAGGGAGCATGTTCCAGACTTGTCATTGTGCAGTGCCTGGTCATAAATGGCATTCAAAAGTTTAGCTGCTTCCATTTTCTTCTTGTTTTGCATTCTTCTGTAAGTGTTACTCATAACTGTTTGATATTGTGGGATACCCTCAGACTACCACTTTGGATATCCCTGGTTAAACTTATTTTCCAATCTTTGTGTCCTTGATGATGAATACTCCTTCTAGATCAGGACTCATATCCATCTCATCCTCTGATTCCAGGACTGAGTCATACCACCATTCATCAATCTGGTCATGAAACTCTTCCTCTCCCTCAAATACCTCTGACCATTCTTCAAAGGTGGGAACTCCCTGAATCCACTCAATCTGTCCTTCAATGTTCTCTTCTCCAAGAGAGATACAGGTGTCTGTCTCTTCATTGTAGATGAATGGATAAGGATTCTGGTGTTCCATCCAGTATTCTCCATCCCTCTGATTGATGATGAACCTCTTGGAGAAGTCCTTGTTATAAACACAGAACCTTCTTCCAATCTCTGTGAACTTATTACCTAAACCATCTGATATCAGGTAATCTTCCATAAACTGGACATTGGATCCATTCTCTGTGGTGAAGATCAGGATGTCCTTTCCCTTGACATTGACTGTTTCTCTCTTGATGGAGATGTTGGTTGATTTTACCTCACAACCATTGGTCTTTGATTTACTCATAATAGTATTTTTAAATTATAAAACTTGTGTCCTAGTTGTCATTTTGGGATTTGAAAACTAACATCATTTTGTCTTCTCTCCCTGTTTGTATTACAAATATAACTGGTTTAATTTTGAATCCCAAGGTTTCAATAAATCCCAAGGTTGGGACTTAAACACTTTATTTTTGGGAAATGTTAAAGTATTATATATAAGGCTGATAACATATTTTGCCATTTCATTTTTGTTTTCTTCTAAATCCCAATCTTGGGATTATTTTGATATGCATCTTGTGTCAGTTTAATCACTGAACCATACAAGGAATAACTGGAAAAGTTGAATAATCCAAGGTATAGTAAAATCCCAAGGTTGGGATTTGATAAAACAAAAAAAGACAAGGCCAAATGACCTTGTCTTCCATATTCCTTATATATAGCTGGATTACTCTATCCCAAACTCTTTCTTGATAAGCTCCCTGTCCTCATCTGTTGCTCCTGCCACCTTATACACATCTCCACTATAACCATCAATAGCAAATTGTTCCTTGGCATAAACATCATTAGTGGCATTCAATATACACTTCCTGATTTTAGACAGATTGAAGTTAGTATTCAGTAAAAGGCTTTCTTTTGAGGGCAGCTTTGACTCCCTTGACAGTTTGTCTTGGATTTTCAGGAACAAATCATAAAACTCAGAATCACTGACATTCATAACAGGTATGCCCTCTTTGAACAGGATGAATGTCAGATACAGGGACTTCATAAGTGGCTCCATTGTCAATGGATACTGGCTGCCATAATTGTCAACCAGACTGATATCACAGGATTTGAGTTTCTTGAAGGAGTTGCCCTCCTTATCTTTAATCTGAATAACCAGCTTATATGTCTTCCTGCTCTTCTTTACCTTTTCATACAGAGCAGAGATGTCCTCCATAGAGATATCAATCTTGTGAGAGAACATCTCTTGGAAAGCATCTGTCAGCCTCTCCATTGTTCTCTCCCTTGAAGCATCCACAATGCTATGGAGAGTAAATGTGTAGTCATCTTTTCTTACTATTGAGCCTGACTTCTTTGAAGGGATTATTGTAAGACTCACAGGGTGTGTCTCTCCACCACAGGTTATATCCTTATTCCTGCCAGGAATGATGATGGTCTTACATACCTCTTCATGGTCAAGCTCCCATAACTTACAAAGCATCTCAACCAGAGAGTCATTGTCAGCAATCAGCACTTGATCACCTTTTTCTCCTTTGATGTTGCAGGCACAGCACCCCCACAGTTCAGGGAAATTAACAGGCTTTTCCTTGACAATATGCTTCACACCATATTGCCTAGCCATTGAAAAGATGAACTGCATCATGAAGATGTTTTTGGAACTGATTCCAGTATTTGGGTTGGTCAAAATGAATATCTCTCCATAAGGGAGACCTGATAGTTCCTTGGGAAGACCATTTTGTATGAAGCTCTGTGGATTCATATTCTTGATTTTGTGTTCAAATATAAACAAATGGACTCAGCCCAGCAAGAAAAGGTGCCCAAATCAATGAATTATTGAACACAAAAAGGAGAGGAACCTTAATTTCCTCTCCTTACAATATGGTTCTTTTTCCACTTTGACATATGTCTAGGATATTCCCTATTCAACCAGGTCTGAAACTTGTCCCTATCTATTTCTCCCAAACTATTCTTTATCACAAACAACCTCTTGTTCCTTTCTCCATCACCAAGGTCAAAGGAAGACTTGAAGTAGTCCTGTGCCCATTCCAGACTCCTTTCTTTCCACTTATACCCCTTGATGTTCTTGTCTGTTCTCTCCTTGTCAAACTTCTCCATATACATCAAGTCTTTATGGGTCTGGATACTCCTCATAATGTCATCTACAATCTCCTGGGGTAATCCATTCTGGGGTATCTTGATGGTGCTCATATCATTGGTTTTAGTTCTCAAAGTTACTAATTCAGCCTCAGTTGAGCAAATAAAACAAAAGGAGAGACCCCTTGTCCCTCCTGATGCTGATATGAAAGTATGGAAAGTGGAGTATGACTCCAAATGAAAGTTTCAATATAGTCCTGCACACACACAGGACACATATAGTATCACCCTGTATAATCCTTAATAGGGGTGGGAGTTTCCATCTCTGGTTACCCCTCTATATCTAAATTAACTATGGCTTAAAACTGCATCACAATAGTCTGTACTGGTGTTTTTGTGTTTTGCATCACCTGGGCAGGAGTGGATACCTTAATTACTGAAGATGGATGTCAGGAATGGGGGCTTTCCCTGGTTTAGAAAGGGAGTTCATCATCTGAATCTGCTGTACAAAGGGGCCTTGCCTCACAGGGGGTATCATAAATTGGGTCTTTCTCTATGTCATAGTAAAACTCCTCATTGACCACCAAATAGTCTTCATTGATGACAGAGTACCTGAACTCATCCTCATCCACATCAACAGTGACCACATCATAGGTGAGCCCCAGCTTCAACAGGCACTTGATTTCCATTGCTGTCAGCCACTCATCCTGCTTGGTATGGGCTTCTCCATTTTCATCCACCCATCTGACATCCTTTATGGTGAAATAACCATCCTCTGGACCAAGGCCTGATGACCAGAAATGCAGGCCAGCCAGGTAACCCATATACTGCTCCAACCTCATCTCATCATAGGGGTCAGTAAGGTCAACTTTATCTGGCAGCCAGAACCCATATATTGTCTGGTAAAAATAATCATCATTGTGTCTACTAACCCTTATCAAAAGGGGTCTTGAAAATCTAACAATCTTAACTTCCATAATACTTATCTTTTTAATTATTAAACACTTATACTATATTTATGAGAAATCTTCACTTGTATTTTCCCTCTTTAACCTTATAGTGATGTCCTCACCATACATTTCCCTGGACACCTGTTCCATAATCTCCTTTACCTTCAATGAGTCTGATTCCTTGACACAGATACAGTCATGTATGGTCCAGAACTTCATATCCTCTGGTAAGGAGTGGATGCACCTTTGTATGTATTCCACCTCCATTTTCACCAGGTCATAGGAGAGCATACTGCACCATTTGCCATCTCCAACCTTCTTTTTCCTGTCCTTCCCTTTTTCATCCAGGTAAGTCTGGTATAGGGGTTTGTCCTTCCTGTACTCTGGGTGTTTCTTGTACCAGATAATCATCTTGTATATGGCTGGTTCATTCTTTTCCAGGAACCTGAACAATCTCTGCTGGAAACATAAGAAGGGGTCTTCTGTTTTCCTGAACTCATAGGTTATCTTGTGTTCCCCCTTGTAGTCCTTGGGTTTATCTGGCTGGAAACAACTATACAGAAACTGCATCATCCATTTCTTGACAGTATTCCTCTCCTCATCTGTAAGAGGGGTGTTGTATGTGTGGGTCTTCTCTGCAATCCACTCATAGAAAGTCCCACCCAAACACTGTCTCAGCCACTCACTCTTTACTCCTGTCTTCTGATACATAAGAATCCCAAGGAAAGTGGGTTGGGCAGAACTCACATCCACCTCTGTTATAATCTCCCCATCCAACCTCAAATAGTGGTGTCTGTCCTGTTTCTTGATGGTGGTCATTGTGGAATAGAACCTCCCTGCATAGGGTTGTCTTCCATCATCCCTCACACTATCATCCAGGCATCCCCCTATCTTGTGTAGTGATAGGTCTCTTAACCTCTGGTAAGAAATCCATTGACTGTCTGTCTCCTCCTTCTCCTGGTCTCCCAGGTTATAATAGTCTATGAAGTCATCCCAGTTGAACATCCAGTCAGAGGATTCCCTTATACCCTCCTTTTCCACAGTGACAGAGCAGATTGACTGATACTGTCTTTCAGATAACCAGTCTGGGTGCAATGTCCAGGAAGTCCTCTCTGGATCATAATCTTCCTTTGTCTGGAAGGTGACAGCCTCTGTGTGTGTCTTCTCCCACTCTGACATTGCAGATACAGTCCTAGTGGAAGTGTTTCCATCTTCATCAGTCACAGGAACCTCCCAGGTCATCAGTTTCTCCCTGTCAATAAGATAATGATTGGGTCTGTTCCTGTCACTCCCCAGATTATAACTGTACCACATATCCATTTCCTTGATATAACCCAGGATAGCCAGAGCCAGGAGAACCCTCTTGGAGAATAATTCACTTGTGCATTTCTCCTTGAACTCCTTCTGGTAACTCTTCATAAAATGATAATAACCCCCATAACCAAAGAATGGTCTGGAAAACATCCTGTTGCAGACCACAAAGAAGAACCTGTGAAACTTCTCTCTGCTGCTCTTTATATGTTTCCTGGTGTAGAGACATTCCAGATCAACAAAGTCATTATCTTCCTTGGGGAACAACCACTGGTACTGGCTGACAAGGTTCATCCTCTCTTCCTCTGTCAGGAGAGATAGTCTCTTGTCCTCCTCACACCATTCCTTCCAAATCTTCCTGGTGACAGGATTTGCTTCCATCAATACTTCCATACTTCATTCATTTTATTGTTTGTGAGCCTGGTTCCCAGGCCAGGCTGTTCCTTCATTGTCATTCAGGAACAGACCTGTTTAGTTTCCTGTTTCTCCCAGGTGACCTCTCATAGTTATTTATCTCTATTCCTGTTTCAGGTCAGTAGTTGTATTTCTCTTTTCCATTTCTTCTTCATTATTAAGCCAAAAAACAAAAGTCAGCAGTTAATCCTTACTCACCCTGCAACCCAACAAGCCTCATAATGTACTGTTAGTCAAGTGTATGGAGATAATAGTGAAGGTCATCACCTTCAAAGGTGCAGAGAGCATATGCATCTGCATCCACATACAGGTCTTCATACATCTTACCCAGGTCATCATCCACCTTGAACCAGATGAACAGTTTAAGGTTCAGCACCAGAACCAATTCTGTTAGGAACTTGATGTTGTCCTTCCACTGTGAGAACACCAGGTCATAGTGTTCCCTTACTCCATCAGGACCATAGTTCTCTGCAATACTGAACTCCTCCCAGAATGTACTCTCAAACTTGTAGTCCAACATCTTCTCCAATGCCATCTTCTCCAATAGAATCTTTGATAATGATTTAGTCATATAATTGATTTTTTGATTGTTATACATCTGTCAGGATGGACTCCTGACCATACCACCCTTCCAAGAACAGGGAGAGATTTCTTTAAAGATAACAAATCAGAGAGGGGTCTCTGATTTTTTGGACACAAGAGTTTTTGAACACAGGGGAAATGCGACGACGAAGTTCGTCGTAGCATCACTCTTATCATTCTGTCAATTTGTCTAATTCATTGATTATAGCCAAGTTCCGGCGTGATAGCTGTATCAATATAAGTGTATTCAAAAACTGACATAATATGACATACACCTACACCATCAAGTACAAGGAGCCAGGAAGGGAATGGTCTTCCACCTCCTACACCAGTCCTGAACCAGTTTCCAAGGACTACCTCATTGAGTTCTTTGGTCTGGAAGAATGTGAAGACTACCTTATTGAACAGAAACACTAAACACCACCACTTATGGATAAAGAAGAGAAAAGACTATTGGCAGCAGCAATCATCCTTGGAGGGATGGCTGCAAACTACCACCATAAGCTCATCCCAGCCACTTACTGGACAGCAGGAGCAGTGGAACTTGCAGACCATCTTCTCAAAACCCTTGATGAGAAGTCCCCAAAAGTATCAGAATAACCCAAATGGGGAAAAGTATCAAATTAACCTTAGAAATCAGTTTTGATACAGCCAAACCCCAGTATCAAAGAAACTTAAAAGATTAAAAAGTATGGAAGAACAAACCAAAGTCTGCATATATGCCAGGGTAAGTACCTCCCAGCAGGACTTCACCCATCAGCTGACCTCTTTGAGAGCCTATGCAAAGGAACACCACTACCAGGTGGTCAAGGAATACACAGAAAAAATCAGTGGAGCCAAGAAGGTGGCTGAAAGGGAAGCCTTGAAGGAACTCCTGGAAGATGTAGAGCAGAACCAGGTCAAGAAGATTCTGGTCTTTGAGTGCAGCAGACTTTCAAGGAGAGCACTGGACTTCCTCTCCATCATAGAGAAGCTGAATGAGAAGGGGGTCTCTGTGTTCATCTTACAGAATGGACTTGAAACCCTTCTTCCTGATGGCAAGGTCAATCCCATTGCAAGTTTGGTTCTTGGAATTATGTCCCAGTTCAACTCTATGGAGAGAGACCTGATCAGGGCAAGAATGAAAAATGGATATGACAATTTGAGGGCACAGCACCCAGGTGAGAAGGTGGTTGGAAGGAAGGTGGGATACAGGAAGACCAACTACCAGGAAGAATATGCCAAGGAAATCTCCCTCTTGAAGAAGAATGTGTCTTTGAGGGACTGCCAGAGCCTGACTGGTACCAGCATCAACACTCTTAGAAAACTTAAATCAATGTTTGTGTGATATGAAAAGAACAGGAAGACCCAGAATGACCAGAGATGAGGCTTATATAAAATATTATAATGTTATTCAAGACCTCACCTACTATATAAAGACTATAAGAGCAATAGCCAGAGATAATCATACTAGCATCTCAACAGTAATGAGAATAAAGAAGAGGTTCAATTTGTAGACCTGGTATCTATGAGAAGCTCAGGTCACACTATGGGCCTGGAAGCAGTCACAAACTCTGGATATAAGGAGTAAGTTAAATTAGTTGTACTTGGTGATGTTTATTGTTTTGCAATAGATGTCACCAAGTCTATATCAAGCCTCTCTAATCCTATCCCACAGTATTTCTCAAACACTTTGTATAGTAAATGCCTTCTTTTCATAGCCACAAGTTCATCATCCACAGCATACCTAAACACCTTGTTCTGTCTGTCATATTTTATTTCTTTGTTTAACCATTGTATCTCTCCATCAATAATAGCCCCTTCTACTGTTATATACTCTATCTGTGTATCTTCACCAGGATATAGCTTCTGTTTCTTAATGTAGCAACCATACACCAGGTCATCTCCCAGCAATCTAATTTGCAAATAATGCCCAGTAGTGAGGTAATAGACTGTTATGTTTTCAACCATATCTCCTATGACCCTGTCTCTCAACACACTATCTTTCACAATCTCCTCATAACTCATATTTTCAATATCATTCAGTGACCTGGTTAGGACTTCAATATCTTTCAACTCCATACTTCTGCTTTCATCCAGGTTACAAATCTCCTTGCTTAACCCTTCCCTGATTTTTACTTCATCTTTCACATCTAAGCCAAGATTAACCAGAACCTTTATCTTCTTCTCTGCCATACCAAACTTGTCCTGTAAAATCTTCTGCTGCTCATTGATTTTCTCAATGTTTTGTTTCTTTGCATTCAATTCCTTGACAAGATTATCCCTATTTTCATCTGCATTATTCTCTGCCAGTCTTCTTCTCAACAATATATCCAACACTTCATCAACTTTGTGCTTAGCAATCCTGGTGCTGCAATACATATATTGCTCCTTGTGAGTATTGGTCTTGCAGGTATAAATGCTCACCCTTTTATCCTTTGAGTAATACATCTTGTTCCCACACAACCCACAATAGATTTTCCCCCTTAACCTATTATCATACCTCTGGTCTGCTGTGAGTTGGTTGCCCCTCCTATTTTCCAACAGTTCCTGTGTGATATAATACATTTCCTTTGATATTATGGCTGGAACATGTAAGATAATGCTGGGCTCATACTTATACTTAACTTCTCCCATATATACTGGATTTTTTAAGGTATAACTTACTCTGTTCTGGGTCCAACCATATGAAATTGCAATCTGTCTGGTACTCTTGTGCCCATTCACATACAAATCAAACATCCTTCTTATCTGCTCTGCTTCATCTTCCTTTATGACCAGTTTCCCATTTGTTCTGCTGTAACCATAGGGGGGCTTAAAAGTGTAATCCATCTGACCAGACAATATCTTATTCTTTTTGCCTGATAAACTTCTATCTCTCAAAGTTTCTAATTCAGTCTGGGCCATGCTTGCAAATAGTCCCAAGACTAATTTTGCAGTACTATTCCAACTACCATCTTCTTCCAGTGTTATCAAGTTCTCTTTCAGTGCATATATTGATATCCCTTTTTGAGCAAAATCTTCTGCCACCTTCAATATCATATATGCCTTTCTTGATAGTCTGGATATTTCCCAGACAACAACTACCTGAATATCTTCCTTAGATAAAGTGCATAGTTTTTGGAACTCAGGCCTATCATCCTTCCTTCCTGACTCCTTCTCTTCAAAGATATACTTCACTTGCAGTTGGTTCCTTTTGCAGTAAGCCAACAACTCTTTCTTCTGCCTATCATAATTCTGCTGGTCAGTAGAAACTCTCAAATAAATAGCAGCCTGTTTCATACACATAACTCCTGTATAATCACACAAATATAGTGAATTATTATCAATTGGTAAAGTGAGAGATTATTTGTCATAAATCTTGCTCCTGCCGATGTCCGCAAGAACGGAAGCGGCTATGATGTCCCTATTGCCATAGGTATCATTGCTGCCTCTGGGCAGCGGGAATTGCCGGGACTGGAGAAGTATCTGATCATGGGAGAACTGGGTCTGGACGCATCGATAAGGGCGGTTCCGGGGGCTCTTCCTATAGCGGAATTTGCCTCTGAAGCCGGCTTTAAAGGATGCATCCTGCCTGAGGAATCGGCATACGAAGCGGCAGAACTCCCTGACACAGAAATATATGGCGTAAGAAATCTGGATGAGGTTCTACGGATTCTGGGCGAGGAGGAAGACGTGTCGGACCTGCTTATCGGGGCCAGAAACACATTGTACCGGGAAAGTGAAACGCCCCATGATTATATGGACCTTTCCGAAATCGCAGGTCAGGAAGGAGCAAGACGCGGAATAGAAATCGCCGCGGCAGGAGGGCACAATCTCATAATGGTCGGGCCGCCGGGTTCGGGCAAGACGTCACTTGCAAAGGCGATGATAGGGATTATGCCGCCCCTGCAGTTGGAGGAGGCCATCGAGACCAGCAAGATCTATTCTATCGCCGGGCTTCATACTGCCACTTTCGGCCTTATCAAGGAAAGGCCTTTCAGGGCTCCGCATCACAGTGCTTCTCTTGCTGCGGTAATCGGTGGCGGAAACGGGGAGAACATCATTCCCGGCGAGGTTTCACTGGCCCAGAACGGCATCCTGTTCCTGGATGAGTTCGCCCAACTGCCGAAGAGCATTACGGAATCGCTGCGTGGTCCGTTGGAGGACAGAAGGGTGATTATTTCACGGCTCAGATCCAAGGTGGAATTCCCCGCTTCTTTCATGCTTGTCGCCGCGTCCAATCCATGTCCCTGCGGTTATTATGGAATACCGGGCAAATGTTCATGCACGCCGGCCCAGAGGCAGTCATACATTGCCCGTCTTTCCGGCCCGATAATGGACAGGATCGATATTCAGCTGACACTCAGGCCGATACCGCCGGAGCAGATCGTAAGATACCGGAAAAACGAGTCGAGTGCGGCGGTCGCCCAGAGAGTCCGTGCCGCAAGAGAGGTGCAGAAAGCCAGATTCAAGGGGACGGGCATTCATGTCAATGCGGAGATGACGGGAGAGATGATACGGGAGTTCTGCCCGCTTTCGGAAGAATGTGCAGGACTGATGGAGAAGATTTCTTCGGGGATGGGATTGTCGGCAAGAGCATTTTCGAGAATCCTGAAAGTGGCAAGGACGATTGCCGACCTGGAAGCAGCCGGGATGGCAGACTCGGGAGCCGATGCGGAGATAAAGCCGAAACATCTTTTGGAAGCGTCTGGATATAGGTTTCTGGACAAAATATAGCCTACAAATATCTCCAAGAGGCATGAAAGGGCTAAGATATTTGGGATATCCTTGTTAAATGCTTATTTTTGTAACTTGGTTTAATCAAATGCAAAGCATAATGAAACACTTCACATTACCGAAGGAAGGCGGCCTGATCGAAAAAGGTATCCCTTCTGACATTTTGCACAGTTACGAAAAAATCCGCACTGAGATTTTTGACCAGTCAACCACAGCAAGCGAAAAGATTGCCGACACTATCATTGAGGCCATCAACACCTGCGAAGGACGTAATTTCAGACTTGGTCTTTCTACAGGAACGACTCCTGTATCTCTCTACAAGTGGCTCACGAGAAAATTCGAGGAGGGTAAAGTATCCTTCAAGAACGTAGAGGTTTTTTCCATCGACGAGTACTACCCTTACGGAAAAGGCGAGCCGCAGAGCCGCAACAATGTGTTGCACACAGCACTTCTCAATGCTATTGACATCAAGGAGGAGAACATCCACATCCCTGACGGCAGCGTACCTGAAGACAAGATATCCAAATATTGTGAAGATTTCGACAAGGCTGCAAGAGAACTGGACCTTCTCGTAATCGGTATGGGAGAGGCTGCACAGATAGGTTTCAATGAGGCAGGCTCGTCCGCCAAGAGCAAGACCAGAACCGTACTGCTTTCATATCCGTCAAGAAAACGCCAGGCCAAGAACTTCAACGGCGACTTCAAGCACACACCTTCCGCTGCCATAACCATGGGCATCGACACGATGATGAGCGCCAAGAAGATCATCCTCATGGCTTGGGGCGAGGACAAGGCAGATGCCATAAGTCATGTTGTGGAGCACGACGCTTGCCCTGACTACCCAGCATCATTGTTCCAAGGACATCCTGATATCTGCTGCTATGTCGATGAGAATGCAGGCTCGCTCCTGACAAGAGTGGTATCTCCTTGGCTTGTAGGCTCTTGCGAATGGACAAGAAAATTCATCAGAAAGGCCGTAGTATGGCTTTGCCAGGAAGTGCACAAGCCTATCCTCAAGCTTACGCAGAGAGATTATCTCGAGCATTCTCTCGGTGAACTGCTCGACAAGTTCGGACCTTTCGACAAGATCAACATTGAAGTATTCAATGACCTTCAGCATACTATCACAGGATGGCCGGGCGGAAAGCCTGATGCAGATGACAGCCAGAGACCGGTTTCCGCGAAGCCGTTCCCTAAGACGGTGCTGATCTTCTCTCCTCACCCGGATGATGACGTGATTTCCATGGGGGGTACATTTATCCGCCTTGTCCATCAGGGACACAATGTCCATGTGGCATATGAAACATCCGGAGACCTTGCTGTTCATGACGACGTTGTGCTCCAGCATATGGACGCCGCTCACCAGCTCGGTTTTGCAGATGAGTTCGACAGAATCAAGGCCATCATTGACTCGGAGAAGCCTGGAGAGCCTGAGCCGAAGGAACTTCTGGCGATCAAGGGCGCTATCCGCCGCAGCGAGGCCAGGGGTGCCGACCGTTCTTTCGGTCTCAATGACAATACCAATGTCCATTTCCTCAATCTTCCTTTCTATGAGTCAGGCGGAGTGAAGAAGCTTCCTCGTACACAGGCTGACCTGGATATCATCAAGGCGCTGATCAAGAAGCTCAAACCGGACCAGATATTTATGGCAGGAGACCTTGCCGACCCTCATGGAACCCACAGGGTCTGCACAGAGGCAGCGCTTGAGTCTATCGAGCAGCTTAAGGAAGAGGGCGAGACGTGGATTGAAAATACCCATGTATGGCTTTACCGCGGTGCTTGGATGGAGTGGGAAATCGGCCGTGTAGATATGGCTGTTCCTCTTAGTCCGGACGAGGTGGTAGAAAAACGCCACGCTATCTTCCGTCATCTCTCACAGAAGGACATCGTTCCGTTCCCGGGTGATGACCCGAGAGAGTTCTGGCAGAGGGCCGAAGACCGCACTCAGAATACCGCGAGAATCTACGATGAGCTCGGAATGGCTGAGTATCAGGCAATTGAAGTATTCTTGAAATTATATTAATTAAATTTATAATATTATGAAAGTAATCATTAGAGAAGATGTCAGCAAGAGCTCTATCTGGGCAGCGCATTACATCGCCAAGAAAATCAATGAGAAAGCAGCAAGAACTGACGAGCCGTTCGTAATCGGTCTCTGCACCGGTTCTACTCCTATCGAAACTTACGCTGAGCTTATCAGAATGGTGAAAGCCGGTGAGGTTTCATTCAAGAATGTGATTTCATTCAACATGGACGAGTATGTAGGTCTTCCTGAGGAGCATCCTGAGAGCTACCACTCTTTCATGCACAAATATCTTTTCGACCATATAGATGAGCCGGCTGAGAACATCCACATTCTCAACGGAAACGCTCCTGACCTCAAGGTTGAGTGCGAGAACTACGAGAAGGCCATAGTTGAGGCAGGCGGCATCGACCTGTTCCTTGGCGGTATCGGTGAAGACGGCCACATCGCTTTCAATGAGCCGTTCTCTTCTCTCGTTTCCAGAACCAGGGTAATGACTCTCACATATGACACAAGAGTCGTAAACTCACGTTTCTTCGAGAATGATGTGAACAAGGTTCCTAAGCAGGCCCTTTCTGTAGGTGTCGCTACCGTTATGGGCGCCAAGGAAGTGGTTATCCTCGCTTTTGGAAGCAAGAAGGCACGTGCCGTAAAAGACTCTGTTGAGGGTCCTGTAACTCACTATTGTACACTCTCCTGCCTTCAGATGCACCCATGCGGAATCGTTGTATGCGATGACCTCGCTGCAGGTGAACTGAAAGTGAACTCATACCGCTATTTCAAAGCAGTTGAGGAAGCTGAGAACGAGTAACAGAAACCAGCTTCATATACTGAAAAATCCCGAGCGCATCGCCCGGGATTTTTTATTTTATCAAGGAATGCTTATTTCTTGCTGCAGTAGAATTCCCTTCCACCATTTCCGGCTTCAGGATAACGCTCTCAGCCGGCTTTCCCTGAATCATATTCACGAGAACCTCTACCGACTTCTCTCCGAGAGCCTTCAACGGCTGAACGATATGTGTTACAGATGTAGAGTACAACTGGTAGATATCGCTCACGTCAAATCCGATGACGGCCAGATCATCAGGAGTCTTGAGATTCAGGTCGCGCATGGTCATAAGAGCGAGCGCCGACAATGAATAGGTAGGCAGGAACAATGCTTCCACTCCACGGGAAACCGCATCCTTGATGATGGCAGGCACTTCCTCGTTTGCCTTGGCATAAGAGGTATAATGCACGCCCACATTGTCATACAGATCATTGTCCATCATAGTCTGTCGGTAACCGGTCTCACGCTCCTCCAGGCTGGAAATGCCCAACGAATATGAAACCATCTCAATCTTCTTGTAACCATGGTCAATGAAGAGCTGGGTAGCCATCTTACCGGCCTCCACGTCATCCAGAAGGACCTTGCCGACCTTTTCGAGACTGTCAATGTCACGGTCGAGCAGAACTACGGCATCAGTAGCTTTACGGATACCAGCTTCACCGCCTGCACATGGGGCGACGATAACTCCGTCAATGTTATGTGCAAGTACCGCGTCCATCACGCTCTCAAGACGTTCTGCGCTTTCGTCTGAACTTGCAAAAAATACAGTATAGCCGAAACTCTTCGCCTTGTCCTCGATACATCTGGAGATACCGGCAAAGAATTTATTGGAAATGTCATTCGGAATAACAGCAATTGAATTTGATCGCCCGCTACGGAGGGATGCTGCGGCAAAATTACGCCTGTAACCAAGCCTCTGAGCCACCTGAAGCACACGTTTGGCAGTTTCAGCATTCACCGGGCAATCCAAGTTGCCGTCCTTGTCCCTTTTGGCATTCATGACGAATGAGACAAGTGTGACTGAAACCTTCGCTTCTCGAGCTACATCTCTGATAGTGATTCTTTTCATAATTATTAAATCGATTACAAAGCATTTAGCAATGCAATTTAGCCTATTTTTTAATAATTTCAAAATCTTTCAGGCTTTTCCTTTAAAATGTTCGGCAAAGCCCCCGTATTTGCTGCGCAATTGTCACAATCGAGTAGGAGGAAAACGAAGTAGTTTTCTTCCTACTTTCGTTTTCCGACC